>ENA-OWNS01000854-OWNS01000854.1-marine-metagenome-genome-assembly--contig:-NODE-854-length-13228-cov-3.262946_pt1 | contig 13228 bp, 10 predicted proteins | sample MGYA00238137_ERZ651772 | MGnify/ENA primary metagenome ERZ651772 (study PRJEB26903, sample SAMN06264699) | marine metagenome | isolation source: Columbia River Estuary | place: USA:Columbia River Estuary... | reverse complement strand
AGACGATGGCGTCATTTAATTTGATTGAACATTTTCGCGGGGCTGCGCTGGTGCCACCCACGGGTACTGTTGGTTATTCAAGATTGCTAAATCCGGAGCGTCGCCCTTATGAGAGTGCTGATGGTTGGGTTGCCATTCTGCCCTACACAGAAAGTAATTGGCGCGACTTTTTTAATATCATTGGGACGCCAGATGTGTTGAATGATCAGCGATTTGCGACGCATAATTTGCGCATGACAAATATTGAAACGTTATACGGACTGGTTGCAAAAGCAGCGCCTTCGCGGACAACACAGCAGTGGCTTGATATCTGTGATGCGCACTCCATTCCTTGTAATCCCGTGCTTGACCTCGAAGATTTGCTTGAAGATCCTCATTTGAAGGCGGTCGACTTTATGCAGGTTGTCGAGCATCCATCTGTGGGTACTTATCGCTCGGTGCGTGATCCAGTTAAATACGAGAAATTGTCTACTTCGCTGAGACGACACGCACCTATTCCCGGTGAGCACACAAGTGAGGTCATGAAGTCGCTGGGATGGTCCGAAGCGCGGATTAATTCGCTGCAATAAAGACAGTTTCGATGACGGCAACGAGGTGTGAAAACGTCTATGTTGATCGAGTGTTTGACAAAGTTCGAGTGAGTTTGGAAACTTCCGATTGATTCAGACAGAATGCGAGCATTACGAACCGAGGAAAAAATATTGTTAAAAACGAGTCTTGAAGCAGGTGTGCGCACCGTCACGATGAATCGGCCTGAAAAGCGAAACGCCATGACCGATGCAATGTTGGAGCAGCTCATGGAGGCATTTACCTCTGAGCCTCATGAAGATGAACGGGTGACTGTGCTGCGTGGTGCAGGTCCCTCTTTTTGCGCCGGCCGAGATATTGGGCAGGACATGTTGGTTGATATTGAACCGGTGTTTCATGCTGTTGAGCATTATCCGTTACCCGTGGTTGCGGCGGTTCAGGGTAATGCAATTGCTGGTGGTTGCGAGATCGCACTGCATTGTGATTTTGTGGTGGCGATGAGTAATGCCCGGTTTGGCATGTCACTCGCGCAAATCGGCATGGCGCCAACCTGGTTTCTCGCCAAGAAACTCCTTGAGGTCGCGGGTCCCGTGGGTGCGAGAGAAATTTTACTATTAGGAGACCCGATTGCAGCGATGCGGATGTATGAGCTGGGCATGATTTCTCACATTGCTGACGAGTCAGACTTTGAGACAACCCTCAATGGTATCGTGCAACGACTGGTATCTAATGCACCGTTGTCACTCAAAGCGATTAAAGCATTACTGCTTCGAGAGATGACATTTCGCGATGGCATTGAACACGCTGATGTGGACGCGCTTGCAAGAGCGGCGAGCAGATCCGAGGACGCAAAGGAAGGGAAGGCCGCGCGGCTTGCCAAGCGCGACCCTGCATTCAAAGGACACTGACTTAGCGTAGTGACTCACCCAGTAGTTCTCGGGCAATTACGTGACGCTGTACCTCGCTCGGACCCTCGCCAATTCTGCGAATGCGCATTTCTCTAAACCAGCGTTCGAGCGGTAGGTCTTTGGCAACCCCAAGTCCGCCAAACATTTGCATGCAGCGATCAACTACCCGACCTCCAGCTTCAGTCGCGACCAATTTGGCCATTGCGGCCTCTTTTCGAAAACCCTCTCCATTGTCTGCTTTTGCTGCCGCCTCCAGCGTTATCCAGGTGGCTTGTTTGATGTCTATTTCATTGTCTACCAGCATCCACTGTATTGCCTGCCGTGATGACAAAGGGGCGCCGAAGGTTTCTCTTTGTGGCACATATTCGAGTGCCATTTCCTGAGCTTTGATCGCAACGCCCAGACAGCCTGCAGCATAGGGAATGCGCTGCCGGGTGAGTCTATGGCTGGCAATCGCAAACCCCTTATTTACCTCGCCAAGTATGTTTGCATGAGGAATACGCATGTCTTCAAATTGCAATTCGGTCGCATAGTGTGCAGAGCGAAGCGTATGAACAACACGGCGCACGTGAAAACCGGGATTGTCAGTATCGACAATAAAGCAGGTGACGCCGTTTCGACCCTTGTCTTTATCCGTGCGAGCGAACACCAGCCCGTAGTCTGCCTTGTCGGCGCCGCTGATCCATAGCTTACCACCGTTGATGATCCAGTCGTCGCCATCCCGCTCCGCTTTTGTTTGGATTGCCCGTGCTGGGTCAGAGCCGCCTGATGGCTCAGACAATCCGAAGAAGCCACGCTTCTCGCCTCGCAGGGTCGGGAACAGATACTGCTCTTTCTGTTCATCCGTTGCCTCAAATAGTTGCGCCAGACCGGCTCCACCAAAAGTGCCATAGCAGGGCGCATACAAACCAGCACGATGCTGTGACATTTCGATGGCGATCAGTGTGGACGTCATCAAATCAATGTCTGGTCCACCGTATTCAGCTGGAATACCAAGTCCGTAGAGGCCCATTGCCTTTGTCTTCTCAACCAGGCGGTCACGATCTGCGGGGTCAAGTTCATCAGCGTCCGGGTCAAGATTGAGTTCTAGCGGTACGATTTCTTCGCGCACGAATTTTCGGACCATGCCGGTGATCAGTTCCTGTTCTTGTGTCATTTCCAGTTTCATGACGGGCTAAGCCTCCCAAGGGTGATTTGCTCGTTGTAGTGCGGGAGCGTGTCATGGTCTGCAATATGAGCCATAAGCAATTCCCGATAACGCGTGTGATATGCGGTTGTGATTTCGAACCGGAACGCGGCAATGTCTGAATATTTCTCCAGCGCTGACGCGACCTCGCCTTTGAGGCCAAACTGGCTTTTACCGCCGGCAAAGCCGATGAACACCACCTCGTGTTGAACATTGGCAAATTCAAAAACACCGAGATTTCCTTTCAAACTGGTGAGCACCTCACTGACTGGTATCCAGTCTTTTGTTAGTCGTACCGCCATATTTAATCCTCGCGAATATACAATCTAGTTGTTTAGCTTTTACGAGCCCACCACCAGCCAGACTTATGCCTCGATCGATCGGCAATCTGGTCATCAAGCCATAGCGCCAGTTTTCGTAAACGAGAGCTGGCAAGTTTATGCCAGAACCTGTGGTACCAGCGCATCATTGTTCGTGTAACTGGCCGGTTATAAGGACATGCGCGAATGCAGATAGAACAATCGGAATTCTGGTTCGCCCAGAATTTGAAGCATTTCTCTGCATCAGTGGTCCACTTCACGACGCCAATCAGGTTGGAACGATTAAGCACTTGATCATTTTGCTCACCATGAGGAATGGCTTTCGGAGGACAGGCCGAGGCGCAACGATCACAGATATCACAAAACTCTTTCACGCCAAATTTTTTTGGTGTGCTGGCGACCAACGGCATATCGGTAAAAATTTTCCCGAGTCGTAAGCGGGGACCAAATTCTTCCGTGATTAATAATCCATGACGACCTACTTCACCTAATCCAGCTTGAACAGCCAGAGGTACAGCTAAGGCAGAGTCGTTCATGGTGGCGTAGGCTCTATAGCCGAGATTGCGGATGTACTGCGCCAGTGTGAGTAGCGTTATCGTATCGTAACCATAGCCCATGCCCGTTGCGGAACCTGCCAGCGCTGAGGGTACTGTTTTTGTTAAATCGGCATCCATTGCCTCGCCGGTGACAATAACATGGGGTAGGTCGTCTGGCAGAGACAAGGGTTTCCCCTTCTTGGTTTTGTCACAAAATGCCTCCGTGTAAACCCATCTTTCATCGTAATCACACACGCCAACTAAGTCTGCACCGCAGAAACGTGCAACCTTATGTAAATCGTTAGTTGCATGCTGCGCGGATTCAAATGGGTAAGGCTCTGGCCAGCCCTCATCGTGAAGTGAAAAATGATCAAAGAAACCTTCCTTGAGCCCTTCGCTTTCGCGTTTCACGTCACGCAAGATGTTGGTGACATGCCAAGACGCATTCCGCAATGCGTAGTCACGCTGCGAAAAACCATCTGTCTTGCGTGAGCGGGCGTTCGGCATGTAGTAACCCTGAAAGAACGCTGAGGCTTTTTCCGACATGACTTCCTCATCCCACTCTGAACGACAGTAAATTTCGTCGCGTTGACTGAATCGGGTAAAGGCGTCGGTCACTTTAAAGCCGGTGAGTTGATCAATGCTACGCTTTGAGAGTTTTTCTGTTGCCAAGCGGATGTTTTTGTCTGATTGAGCCATCGGTATTCAGAACCCATAGCCGGCTGGTTGAAAAAAATCCGAGGCAGAAGCTGCGCCTTGCTCGCGCGGGAATCCAATTAATTGAATATCATGAGAATGACGACTCAGCGCGTCAAAGAAAGCATCGGTTTGTGCGCCAGGAATACCGAATATCGTAGCTACGCCATGTTCAATCGATGATTGTATGATGGCATCTGAGCGCGTGATCTCTTTCACGGTTTCTACCTGTATCTTTTATGGGTATAGGTATCAGAATATCCCCTGTGGTTGCACATTACAAAGCAGGCTTTTACTTGTTTCGTGAGGCTGATAAATGGCATTGTTAGAACCCGATACAAAAGACAAATTTTGGAGATCTAGATGCCAGCATTCGCTCTAATTTTTATGATGCTTTTAGGTTCGTTGGTAAAGGCCGCATCTTTTTCTACCATGGTTGACGACTTGAGCTTGAGTGAACTTGAACTGACCTTTAGTGAATCAAAGGTAGCCTCTGTGCTCGGTTCATCGGGCAAAGACCTCACGAAAGATGAGCAACGCGCGGCGGCAGTATTGGTGTCAGCCGGTATATTGTCGCCCGATGATCTTCTCAGTGTTGCCCGCGTTGCCAGCAAGTATCAACAGTTTCGGCAGTCGCAAGCTGGCAAGAGCGACCATTTGATTGGCCCCTTCGGCGCGTCAGTCACACATACCCGATTAAATAGGATTGGTGATCATAGTGAGTTGCTTAAGGAGCGGGCATTTATAACTTCGCTGCAACAATTGTTAAGCCGGGGCGTGATTACCGGTTATGACCTGCGCAAAGTAAACATCAATGACGGATTTGATCCGCAAAAGACGTTAACTTATTCTCATTCGAGCATCGTTCACCTGAAACAATTGAGTACCTTGCTGAAAAGTGAGGGAGTTGATGGTCTGCTATATGCAGCACCCAAAATTTCGGCATTTTTGTTTCGTGACGAGTGGGGTGAACCGCCGGATAACGTGGAGGAGTTGAAAGATGGTACGCGCGTTGTCAACGGCAAAGAGTGGGTCGTCTTTTTTGAGTTTGAGTCCTCGGTAGAAAAATCAAAATTTCATCGTGTGGTGACAACATACGCAAAGAAAGACTTAGAAAATCAGCCTGGACTCATCGCTGATGCTTGGTGGCAGCCATTCTATTACAGTGAAACATTGGTTGAGGATTTTGCCCACATTAATCTTGTGCTGCTCAAGTCAAACACCACCGAAGCAACGCTGACAGTGCTGCCTGAAAAAGTGATGAGGGTTAAATCCGCATTAGACAACGGGGGTTGGGAGGTCACGGTTGAAGATGTCTGGGTTAACAAACCTTTCTACCGATTTCTTCAAGGTGGTTACAAATAGGAGGTTATGGCGATGTGCGCGCTCGCCAGAATGCCCAGGGCACTGAATTGATATCATCCAGAATGATATAAAGGCAAGGAATCAGTATCAGGGTAATGACCGTAGCGAACAGAATGCCAAAGCCAAGTGAAACGGCCATTGGTATAACCAGTTGGGCGCTGAAGCTTGTCTCGAGCAGGATGGGTAATAGCCCAAAAAAGGTCGTTAGAGAGGTCAGCATAATCGCCCTGAACCGTTCAGTACCGGCTTTCACGGCTGCCTCGGCGATCGCCATGCCTTCCTCTACTGACTTGTTTACAAAATCCACCATGATAATGCTGTCATTCACGACCACGCCTGCTAGCGCGACAATGCCGTAAAGAGAAAGGGCGCTGAAATCGATACCGACAACTAGATGACCTATCATTGCGCCGATCATGCCAAATGGAATCACGCCCATAATGATCAGGGGTTGCAGGTAAGATTTTAGCGGTATTGCCATCAAGGCATAGATGCCAAACAGTGCCAATAATGCTGTGTATAGCATGCGAGTTTGTAGTTCAGCCTGTTCTTGGCTTGCACCGCCGAGCTCTAACCTGACGCCAGGAAATTCCAATTCAAGCTGGTCGCGGAATGCACCTGTTGTCATGTCGCTTACTACTTTGCCTGGTTCGATGATCGACTGTTCAACATTCGCGGAAACTCGGACAGAGCGTTTGCCCCAGGTACGGGTGATGAAACTTGGGCTCATGCGCTCTTCTATTTCCGCAACGGATTCGAAGGGGACTTCATCACCGGAACTGGTTCGAATGTACATTGAATCTAGATTTCCTCTGGATTCCCTGTCGGACTTTGGATAGCGCACCATCACTTTTATTTCTTCTCGCCCACGTTGAATGCGCTGTGCTTCAACGCCGTAGAAGGCAGCCCTTACCTGGTCAGCAAGGTCGCGCAGAGAAAGCCCAAGGGCCTCTGCGGATGCTTTGATCTGCAGGTTTATTTCAGATGTGGTGCCCTTGTTAGAGTTTTCGATGTCATAGACGCCAACATATTCTTTGAGTGTACGCTCAAGCGCGTCAGCTGCTTCGTTTAATTCCGCGGTGTTTTGACCGACTAACTTAAATTCGATATCGCTGTTGTTGCCGTGACTTTTTTGCGCACCTGATATTTCAAGCTTTTTAGTACCGGCTATTTCGCCAATTTTCGTGCGCCATTCTGATGCGATTTTTTCTGGACTCTTTTGCAGTTCGTCCGCTTTCTTCATTTCGACCATGACCATACCGGTCTTGTTTGAGGTGAAAGCCGCGAAATTAATAAGGAACTGCTCTTCTTCGGGCAGTGAGTCGTTGTAATCAATGAGTGACGTGGCAACTTCCTCGGTTACACGCGTTGTCAGTTGCGTCGAGGCGCCATCTACCATTTCGATTTCTGCTCGGATGTAGTCGGAGCTCATGTTGGGGAAAAACACTGTACGGATGTAAGGTCCCATGACAACGCCGAGTGCTAGTATCAACATTGCGACGAATATCGCGACTGTAATATATCGTTGTGCAATCGCCCTCTGTAGTAATGGTCGGTAGCTGTTATAGGTTAAGTTTTTTAACTTGAGAGCAAATGCCGATTGAAATCGATGGAGGGCATTCGATTCACGTTCCGTATGGGGTGCGAGCGGCGACATGCTGGCAAGGTGGGCAGGTAGAATGAGTTTCGACTCGATGATTGAAAAGAGCAGGCAAAGAATAACAACGATACCAATAGCTTCAGGCATGGCACCGAATGTACCAGGTACAAGCAGCAGTGGGATGAATGTGACAACCGTGGTTAAGACGCCAAAAGTTGCCGGAGTAGCAACCCGCTTTGCGCCAATAATGACATTGTCGATGCCTGGCCCAAGTTTATCGGTGGTACTTTGTACGCTTTCTCCTATGATAATTGCGTCGTCGACGACGATACCTAAGACAAGGATAAATCCAAACAGGCTAATGAGATTAATTGATCCGCCGGCGAGCGGTAGCAGCGCAAAAGCACCCAGGAATGCGATAGGCATGCCAAGCATTACCCAAAATGCGAGCTGAATTCTTAGGAATACGCCCAGCACAACAAGGACAAGTAAGACCCCGGTGAGCATGTTGAACACCATCATATCCACAGTGTCACTCAGGTAAGCGGTACTGTCACCCCAGGCTTCGAGATTGATACCTTCCGGCAACCGGACTTTGCGTTTTTCGATATAGGCTTTTACTTCTTTGGAGATGTCGATTTGATTTTGATCTGAAACCGCATAGACCGCGATGCCAATGCTCGGCTCGCCGTTGAAGAACGAGTGAAATTCCTGTTCGATGAAGCCATCCGATACGATGGCGATGTCTCCAAGCGTCAGTCTAGTACCATCGTTCTTTGAGACCAGCACAATACGTTCGAAGTCGTTCTTGTTGTATGCCAAGCCCTCGGTACGAAGTAATATATCGCCAGAGTCACTTTGGATGACGCCTGCAGGCAAATCTAATGAGGACCGCCGAATGGCTTGGGCGACCGCAGAGAGTGTGAGTCCGTATTGTCTCAGCTTTTCTTCTTTGAGTTCGATCGCGATTTCATAGGGGCGTGCGCCTCTTAATTCTGCCTTGGTCACCGAGGTCAGACTCAGGATCTCGTCTCTGACCAGTTCGGTGAACTCTTTCATGGAGCGCTCATCAAGCTTGCCGAATACTTGAATGTTTATCGCACCAACCTGGGGTTGTGCGCGATAAATAATAGGTTTCTCAATCGAGCTCGGAAAGCTGGAGATGCGGTCAATGGCTATTTTAACCTCATCCATGACAACCTGAATCTCGGCATCTGACTCAATGTCCAGTCGCATGGTGCCCATGCTTTTCCTTGAGTAAGTTCGCATCTGTTCGATGCCTTCGATATCACGAATCGCCTCTTCGAGGCGACTAATTACGCCTGACTCGACTTCCCCCGGTGAGGCGCCCGGAAAAGGAATATCAATTGTAATTCTGTCGGCTTCAAGATCAGGTGTGATCTGAGTGCGAATTGTCAACGCTGAGATGATGCCGGTCAGAACGATAACGAACATCAACAAATTTGCAGCAACATGGTTTCTTGCAAACCAGGCAATAATGCCCTTGTGGGTATCAATCGTTTTCACTGAACCTGACCTTTGTCTCCGGGAGAGGGTTGTCCAGCGCAGAGAGACAAATAAGGTCACCCTCGGAAATGCCGCTTGTCACATAGATGTGTGACTCATCGCTGCGCAGTAGACTGACTTCGCTTAGTCGCAGCAAGTTGTTTTGACCGACTGTCCATACATTGCTGTTACCTTGAAGGACTTTGCGGGGTAGTTTAATGATGTTGTTGACGAGCCTGCCCTTGATGTCAGCTTTGACAAATGTACCAATGCGTAGTGGCGCAGACCAACGATTGGTTAACTGATTGTAGGGGTCAGCTATTTGTGCAACGAGATACAAGACCCGACTTTTATCGTCAAATACGCCCTCAGTACGAACAATATGACCTGACCATCGGTTGGTTTGTCCGCCAATTTCGGCGGATACCGTGACCGCAGGACCGGGTTCGGAAGTGCTTCTGGATAAGTCTGCGTGTACGTTTGCCTGGTCAAGGAGAGAGAGGTTGAGGTAAGGCAATTCCTTGTCCGGTAGCGGAAGGCGTATTTCTGCGACGTCGGTGGCAAAAGTCAGTGCTAGTTGAGTACCAGCAGCGACAAATTGACCAACATCGGCTCTTTTTTCACGGATCAGACCATCATAGGGCGCGCGAATAATCGTGCGATCGAGGTCTCCCTGTCGTTTTGCTAGCTCAGCTTCAGCAAAATCTAGGTTGGCGATTGCCTCGGCTAATTGTGGTTTACGTAGGGCAAGATCAGATGCGGCGCGGCTGGTGGAGAGGCTTGGTTTTGCCCGCTCCCAATCCGACTCGGCATAATCTGCTAAACCTCGTTCCCGCGTAACTAACGTTTGCGCGGTCGCGACACTTGCCTGCGCTCGTTTGACGTCGGCGCGATAGTTTCGATCATCGATCTGCACAAGTACGTCACCTTTTTTGAAGAATCCACCGGCAACAAATGCAGGTGACACTTCCATGATCAACCCTGAGACCTCAGACACAAGAACGGTTTGGGTTCGTGGCGTGACACTCCCCTGAGCTTCTATAGAGATTTGAACTTGATTAGCGCGTGCGCGCATCACATCCACAAGCATGGATGGTGGTTCGGGCTTAACGAGCTCGGGCACAGATTCCTGGTTTGCCATCCAGAATGCTGCTGCTGCGCTTAAAAGAATGATGAGTGCGGGTACGAGGATTTTGCTAACCATGGCGGCGAGCTTACCATAAATTATCTGGTAACGAGTGTAGACGAAGTTCGGGGAAATCAGCCATAAGGAAGACACAGGAAGTTGGCATACCTAATCCTGCTGACCACTTATGCCGAAAATTCCTGTGGTGGTTTGCATCTCTTTATGTCCTCTGTAGCATCAACATGTGAAGTAGCGTGATGGCTAAATCTCTTACGCTTTATCCCTCAGAAACCCGTCGAACTATTTTAGGAAAATTCGATACCCTCAAACTCACCGGAACTGCGCCATTTTTTTAGATATTCAAAGTAGGCCGTTGCGCCAGCAGGATAGCTGGACGCAGCGATAATCGAACCATCTGCGCCGTCGCCCCAACCCTTGCCTTCATTGTTGTAATAACCCGGTGTGCAGTTCGTTGATCCAATCATCCTTGGCGGCGCAGACATGAGTAATTTAATCCACGCATCCTCGGCTTCTTTTTTCACCTCTATTTCACTGAAACCATTGTCTATCGCGTGTTTGATCATTAGTGCAACAGTAGTTCCACTTTCCGTCAGGTTGTGCGGGTAATTTGAAATAAGATTAGCCCCTTGTGTCGCCTGTACGATGAATAAATTAGGGAAACCGTGCACGTGGGCACCGTGCATGGTGCGCATACCTTTTTCCCAGTAATCAGATAAGAGTAATCCATCACGCCCCTTTGTGTCATATCCTGAGCGGCGCTCGAACGGTGTGCCAACTTCAAAACCGGAGGCATAGATAATGCAATCAACCTCGTACTCTTTGCCGTCAACGACAACACCGTTCTCGGTAATTCGTTCTACACCTTTCCCGTCCGTATCCAACAGTGTGCAACCAGGTTCGTTATATGACTGCAGATATTCATCATGGAATCAGGGTCGTTTGCAGAGCTGCTGATACCATGGTTTTAGGTCCTCTGCGGTGTGGTCGTCATTAACTATCGTGTTTACACGCGCTCGCACGCCCTCCATCTTCTCATTGTCAGAGTCTTCGTAGGCGGCCATCATGTTTTCAACATTCATGTCTTCGGGCGCGAGTTCATTAATTTTTTTGCGTATTCTTTTGCCGAGCTCCGTCCAACCGTCCTGTACCAGATCTTCTTCCACCTGCTGACCGGTTTGATTGGCGGTGAAATTTTCCAGCCATCGTTGCTGCCAGCCAGGGGTAGCGATCTCTGCAAACCAGTCGGAGTCGATGGGGTGGTTATCCCGGATATCAACCGATGATGGGGTGCGTTGGCACACGTACAACGCCTCACAGGCTTTGGCGAGATGCGGAATACATTGCACTGAAGTAGCCCCGGTACCGATAATTGCGACCCGTTTGTTGCGCAGGTTTTCCATCGGCGCACCTGATGGGTCACCGCCTGTATAATTGTAGTCCCAGCGGCTGGTATGGAATGTATGTCCCTTAAAAGTCTCAATACCCGAAATGCCGGGAAGTTTGGGTACATGCAGCGGTCCCGGCGCCATGCCGATATATTGTGCGGTAAATTCATCACCTCTGTTGGTTTTAACTAGCCAATGATGTTCTTCATTTTGCCACGTCAGATCAGTCACCTGTGTATGAAACAACGCCTTGTCATACAAATCGAATTGTTTGCCGATGCGTTGGCAATGCTGAAGCAGTTCAGGTGCGTGAACATATTTCTCCGAAGGCATGTGCCCTGTTTCTTCCAGTAGCGGCATGTAAACAAATGCCGCTGTGTCGCACTGAGCGCCGGGGTAACGGTTGAAATACCAAGTGCCGCCGAAGTCGCCTCCCTTTTCGATAATACGCACGTCGCTGATGCCTGACTCTGCTAGCCTTGCGCCGGTGACCAGGCCGGAAAAGCCACCGCCGATAAAGGCAACGGTAACGTGATCTCGAACAGGTTCACGTTCTGTCATGGGAGTGTAGGGGTCTTCAAGATAATGACCAAGCTTCCCTGTGACTTCGAGATATTGATCGTTACCGTCCGCGCGAACCCTTTTTCCGCGCTCTTCTGCGTATTTTCGACGAAGTGCGTCTTTGTCTATTGTCACCGAGGAGGATTGTGTTGCTTCTGTCATGTTGGTTTCCCGTCAAATATTCTATTTCTGCGCTACCGGCTTTTTTTGTGCCGGCGCGATGTTCAATGGCTGCGATAAATGTATCGCTTGTGAACCTTTGATGCCACTGGTTCTGTTCAAGAATATAGTTTTTGTAGCGGTTCAACTGTTGCAGGCACTCAAAGTATCTCAGGTGCGAGATGTTGATGGCTTCTAGGGGAGGGCGTTGCGATCATCTTCCTAGTTAAAGGCGATGTTCGGCGTTGTTGCTATCTGCCGTTAGCATTCTATGTGATCAGGTCTGTTAGCTGTGCTCCTTGGAGCAATGAGCGGTAGTATTCTTGCGGTTGCCCCACCGGCGGATCTTGGCCAAACGGATCGTCTGTTTTCGCTACCGATTGGTGCTGTTTGCGCTTATGTCGTGATTAATATCGACAACTGTCGCCTGTTCCTCTTTCACTTTTAAGAGCATGACTGCGCCAATGATCATCAGGCTAGCTAGAGATGCGAAGCCAATCCTTTGTGAATTAAAAACATCTGTAGCGGTGGCGACCAGCAGAGGTGCGAGAAAAGCGGTGACTGTAGCCGACAATGCAAAAAGACCGAAAAACTGTGTCGCTAACTCTGGCGGCGATATCTTGGCCATAAGCGTTCTTGAGGCAGATAGTCCTGTCACGAAAAATACGGCGAACACCTGATTGGTTCCGAAGTAGAAAAGTTCCGGTAAGGTTGCGAAATAGGGTGAGTCCCACACCGGCTCGGTACCGGTTTCTATGACATATAAAATAGTGTCGGGTTGAACGGAAACAAGCAGCAACAAGACCAGAGCGCTTGTGCTAATGGCGATTTGCAGGGCCCTAATAGAGCCAAGGCTGTCGTCCAGGCGGCCGCCGAAATAAGCACCTAACATAGCGGATGCACTCGTACACAAACCGAAGATAAGCAGCGTCGTTGTTCCCCAGCCGAAGGTGCCTGATGCGTAGACTCCGCCGAAGGTTAGGACGCCCACCATGCCATCAATAAAAAACAGTCGCGCCAATAGATAACGGGCAATGTTCGAATAATGACGAATGTGCTTCAGGGTTTGTACAACATCTTTCACACCCTCTTTTGCCAATCGCAACATCGGTGTTGTTGATGCTTTTCCATCTGGTGTGAACATCAGAACAGGGAACATAAATATGATCATCCAGATGCCCGCGATTGGTCCAACGATACGGTTATGCTCGTGAGCGGATTGGTCTATACCGAATAATGGCGCGTCAGGGAGAAAGGCCCAGGGTTGAGTGCCGGGCAGGGAGAAGGCAAACAAAACGAATAGCATTAAAAGCAGCCCGCCAACATTCCCG
>ENA-OWNS01000829-OWNS01000829.1-marine-metagenome-genome-assembly--contig:-NODE-829-length-13464-cov-3.089415_pt1 | contig 13464 bp, 14 predicted proteins | sample MGYA00238137_ERZ651772 | MGnify/ENA primary metagenome ERZ651772 (study PRJEB26903, sample SAMN06264699) | marine metagenome | isolation source: Columbia River Estuary | place: USA:Columbia River Estuary... | reverse complement strand
CACGCCCTGATCATAGCTCAGCGTTACCTGGCTTTTAGCGTCGGGACGAAGCCAAGGCAATGCGCCGCTCTTTCTTAGCTGCGCTTGACGCTCGACTAAGCGGTGAGAATAAAAAATCGGTGCGGGCATCAGCACATCGGTTTCGTTGGTGGCGTAACCGAACATCAGTCCCTGATCGCCGGCGCCTTGTTCGTGATTTGCCGTTTCATCCACGCCCATGGCGATGTCAGCCGATTGGCGGCCCAGAGCGTTGATGACCGTGCACTCGGTGGCACCTGTGTAAACGTAGGCTGTGTGCCTAAAAAACTTTATACCTATGCGAGTCACTTTAGCCATGATTTTGAAAATGCTAAAGGACTTTCGGGCAAAAAAGCATACGGATCATTTACCGCTTTTAATGAATTAGAGAAAGAAGATCAAAAAAGTGCTTATGAAATCATGGTGTTATCACAAGCAGGTGGTGCTCAAGAATTTTTCTTAATTTATAGAGAAGAAGATGATTATGCTAAAAAAATTATCGAAAAAATTCAGAATTCAATAGAACTAAGAAAAGCTAAGAAATAATGGGAAAAGTAACTTTTTTAAATCCAGAATTTTTGTGGCTGCTAATTTTAGTTATACTATTGGCAATTTGGTATTTTTTTATGCGTAAAAAAGATACTGCAATTTTAACCATGCCAAGTGTTAAAGGGTTTAAAGTAAAAGCATCCATCTTATCAAAATTAAAACCTATTTTATATGTTTTACGATTGTTGGCTTTGGCAGCAATTGTTATTGCTTTAGCAAGGCCAAGAAACGTGTCTGTGAGCAAAAAAACAAAAACAAATAGAGGTATCGACATTGTAATGGCCATTGATGTTTCTGCAAGTATGTTGGCTAGAGATTTAAAACCAAATAGATTAGAGGCGTTAAAAGTAGTGGCAACAAATTTTGTGAACAGACGACCTAATGATAGAATAGGGATTGTTGTCTATGCTGGAGAAAGTTTTACCCAAACACCAATTACAAGCGATAAAGGAATTACAAAAAGAACCATTTCAGAAATTAAATGGGGACAGCTAGATGGAGGTACTGCCATAGGAATGGGATTAGGTTCTGCTGTTAACAGATTGAAAGAAAGCAAAGCTAAAAGTAAAGTGATTATTCTTCTAACAGACGGGGTTAATAATTCTGGTTTTGTAGATCCGAAGACAGCTACTGAACTTGCAAAAGAATTAAACATAAAGGTTTATACTGTAGGAATTGGAACTAATGGTATGGCTGATTTTCCTTTTAGCAAAGATGCTAGAGGAAGATTACAGTTCCGTAAGCAACAAGTAGAGATAGACGAAGAATTATTGCAGTTTATAGCTAGTGAAACTCAAGGTCAATATTTTAGAGCCACAGACAATTCTGAGCTTCAAGAAATTTATGACGAAATTGATACGCTAGAAAAAACAAAGATTGAAGAGTTTAAATATTACAACTATCAAGAAAAATATAGGTATTTATTATTTTTCGCAGGAGGATTATTGTTGTTAGAATTTATATTAAAAAACACCCTTTTTAGAAGTTTTATATAATGTTATACAGACTAGAAGAACCAATATACTTTTACCTATTTGCTATAATTCCAGTAATTATTGTGATCTTTCTTTTAGTGTCTTTTTGGAAAAAAAGCACTCAAAAGAAATTTGCGTCTTCAGGGTTATTATCTAAACTTGCTCCTAATATTTCTGTTTTTAAATCCATTCTTAAACTTTCATTTTTCTTAATAGGGATTTCATTCTTAATTCTAGCTTTGGTTAATCCTAAGATAGGGACTAAGCTGAAAACAGTAAAAAGAGAAGGTGTAGATGTTGTTTTTGCACTAGATGTGTCTAAGAGTATGTTAGCAGAAGACATTGCGCCAAACAGACTAGAAAAATCAAAACAAATTATTTCTAAAATTATTGATAAATTAGGAAGTGATCGTGTAGGTATTATCATTTATGCTGGAAATGCATATCCTCTTTTACCAATTACAACCGATCATGGTGCTGCTAAAATGTTTCTCCAGAGTGCAAATCCAGATTTAGTGTCTAGCCAAGGGACAGCAATTAACGATGCGTTAGATTTAGCCAAAACATACTACAACAACGATGACCAAACAAATCGTTTTTTAATTATTATCTCTGATGGAGAAGATCATCAAGAAGAAACAAAACAAATCGCACAAAATATTTCAAATGATGGAATTAAAGTGTACACCATAGGAGTAGGGACTGAGAAAGGGGCTCCTATTCCTATGAAGATAAATAGTTCATTAATAGGATATAAAAAATATAAGGGAGAAACTGTTTTAACAAAACGTAATCCGGAACTTTTAAAAGGTGTTGCTGATGCCGCTAATGGAGTTTATATTGATGGTAATTTAACTGACAAACCCGTAAAAGCAATTGAGGATATTATTGGTAACGCACAAAAAACGGCATTTGAAACCAAACAATTCTCTGACTATAAAGACCAATTTCAGTGGTTTTTAGGAATTGGTATATTATTTTTATTAATAGATGTTTTTTTCTTAGACAAGAAAACCAAATGGCTAAAAAAAGTAGATTTATTTAACGAAAAAGAAAATTAACTAGATGAAGAAACTCATATCAATATCTGTATTTATTTCAATGATGCTGTCTTCTTTGGTTATGTATTCCCAAAAAGATTCTATTTCACTTCAAAGAGAGGCTAGAAAATTAGTTAGAGAAGGAAACAAACTCTACAATCAAAAGAAATATGCAGATGCCACTATTTCATATAAAAAAGCGCTAGAGAAAAATAGTTCCTACACAAAAGCAACCTACAACCTGGGGAATTCATTATTTCAAGAAAAGAATTTTAAAGAAGCCATCCCTCAATATAAAATTTTGACTGAGAACTCAGAAGATTCATATGAAAAAGCTGAGGGTTACCATAATATTGGTAATGCAATGATGGAAGAAAAAAATTATCAAGGAGCAGTGGATGCTTATAAAAATTCTCTTCGTAAAAACCCAAATGATGATGAGACTAGATATAATTTAGCCGTTGCGCAAAAGCTTCTTGAAAAAGAAAAAAATAAAGACAAAGACAAGAATAAAGACAAAAATAAAGACAAAGACAAGAACAAGGACAAGGACAAGGATAAGGATAAGGACAAAAAAGAAGGAGACGATAAGGATAAAAAAGATCCAAAAAAAGAAAATGATAAAGACGGGGATCAGAAGAAAAAAAAGGATCAGAAAAACAATGAAAAGAAAAAACAAAAACCTCAACAAGGCAAGATGTCTCCAGAACAAATTAAACAATTGTTAGAAAGTCTAAAAAATGAAGAAAAGAAAACACAAAAAAAATTAAACGCAAAAAAAGCTAAAGGTTCAAAAATTAAACAAGAAAAAGATTGGTAAATTTTATATTTGTCAATCGTTAGAAAGTAACATGAAGAAAATTTATTACATTTTCACCTTATGCATTCTTTTGAGCATGTCTATGTATGCTCAAACACCAGAGCTAGTTGCTTCTGTAAGCAAAAACAAACTAGGGCTCAACCAAAGAGTAAGAATTCAGTTTACGGTCAATAAACAAGGAGCGGATGATTTTACCCCTCCAAACTTTAAAAATTTCCAAATTGTAAGTGGCCCAAGCCAATCTATTAGTCAGTCATGGATTAATGGAAAGCAAAGTTTTTCTCAATCATATACTTATATAATAAAACCTCTCAAAAAAGGAGAATTTTTAATTCCTGCTGCTAGTATAAAACTAAATGAAAAAAGAATAAAATCTAAACCTATTAAAGTTATTGTTTTAGACCCTGTTGAAATTCCAAAAGATCCTAATGACCCTAATTATATAGCTCAACAAAATATTCATTTAGTAGCCGAAATATCCAAATCTAATCCATATGTAGGTGAGGGAATATATGTTGAGTATAGACTATATGTAAGCCAAAATATTAGTGTACGAGACTTTTCATACAAAGAATCTCCTCAATACAATGGTTTTTGGAATCAGGATATTAAAATAAGAGGATTAACTACCAAAAACGGAACCTACAATGGGGAACAATACAGATATGTTGTTTTACAAAAGGCACTGTTAATACCAACAAAATCTGGAAAACTTACTATTGATCCTATAAAAATGGATATTGTTATTGGTGTACCAACTGGTAGAGGAGATTTTTTTGGAAATCCAATTGTTAGAAATATAACTAGGAGTTTTGCATCGGCAAAAAAATATGTACGGTCTAAAGAACTTCCATTAATTAATAAACCAGAGAGTTTTAATGGTGCAGTAGGAGATTTTAATTTTATTGTTACCTCTAGCAAAGATATTTTGAAATCTAATGAGACGGCAACTATTTCAATGAAGGTAACAGGAAAAGGAAATTTAAAATTATTTGAATTGCCTGAAATAAAAACCCCTTCTGAGCTAGAGGTATTTACTCCTGAACAAAAAGAAGAAATAAAAATAAGCTCAAGAGGAATTAGAGGTTCTGTAACAAAAAATTATACTGTTGTTCCTCAATACAAAGGGAAATATAAAATTCCAAGTACTGAATTTTCATATTTTGACCTTACTGAAAAAAAATATGTGACTTTAAAATCAGATGATTTATTTGTGGATGTTTTAGAAGGTAAAGAATTAGTTACAGATTCTGACACCTCCATAAATTCAAAAAAAGACATTGTAGTTACTGGTTCAAATTTTAGATACATACAAACCAACAGCTCATTTAATCCTATTTACAAGACAAATTTCTACAGATCTGACTTTTATAATTACTTCTTAATACTTCCTTTACTTTTTATACCTCTTGGAATTATAATAGGAAAAAGGAATAAAGCAAGGAATAATGATATTTTAGGAAATAAGTTGCGGAAGGCAGACCGATTGGCAAAAAAATATTTGTCTGAAGCAAAAAAACAATTGGGGACTAAAGAGGCATTTTATGTAGCGCTGGAGAAGGCACTTCATAATTATTTAAAAGGCAAGCTTAGAATTGAAACTTCTGATATTAGTAAGGAAAAAATCACTGAACTATTAAAAAATAAATTGATTAATGAAAATGACATAAACTCTTTTATTCAAGTTTTTAATAGTTGTGATATGGCAAGATACTCTCCTGTATCAGATGTTGAAATGAAGGATGATTATGAAAAAGCAAAATTAGTAATTACACAAATAGATAAGCAATTGTAAAATGAAAAAAGCACTTATTTTACTAGTTTTCATAGCCCATAATCTGTTCTCACAAACAGCAGAAGAATTATTTAGTATAGGGAATGAGGAATACAAATTAGAACACTATTCTGAAGCAATCATCCACTATCAAAAAATAGAGGATCTTGGTCTTTCTTCCTCTGAATTATATTATAATTTAGGAAATTGTTATTACAAACTAAATCAAGTAGCTGCTTCTATTTTTAATTATGAAAAGGCATTGCTTCTAGATCCTTTAAATGAAGACGCTCAAACAAACCTAATCTTTGCTAAAAGACTTACTGTAGATAATATCGAAGAAATTCCGTTAACAATTTTCCAAAAGCTAGATGCAACCATCATTAAAAAATTATCTTACAACGAATGGGCTTTCTCTTCTGTTACCTTTTCTATACTTGGATCGTTATTTTTTCTTCTTTTTTACTTTTCATTCACTCCATCCAAAAAAAGATTATTTTTTATTACTAGTAGTATCAGTTTTCTTTTATTACTAGTAACCTCCTTTTTTACAGTAAAAGAATATTCTTATGTAAATTCAACAGTGGAGGCCATTATATTTAGTGAGAAAAGCGAGGTTAAAAATGCCCCTACTATGAACAGTGATAAAATTTTTACACTTCATGAAGGTACAAAAGTGTTAGTCTTAGACAGCTTAGATAATTGGAAAAAAATTAGAATTGCAGATGGTAAAATAGGTTGGATTATTGATGAAGAAATAAAAATCCTTCGTAATTTTTAAAAAATCTTAAAAAACTTCACACAACTTTGTACCTTTGTTTTTTTATAACATGAATAAAACTATTATAACTTTCTTATTCTCATTGATAATTTTGTCGTCTATTGTTGCGCCAACATTTATCAATTATTCTGAGGCCAATATAGAAATAACTGAAATAGTAGACTTTGGGGAAGAAGAGGAAAATAAAGGAAATGAATCAACCAAAGATTTAGAAATTAAAATATATTATTTAAATGATAAAGGTGAGGTTTTCCCCGATCTTGAAAACCAAAAGAGAGTTCGTTTTTATTCAAAAAATTACACCTTTAGTTTTATTAAGTTGAACAGCCCACCACCTGAATATCTCTTTCTGTAATAATTAAGGTTTTACCTTTTTATAATTTCTGCACTGTGGAATATTTTGTTTTGTAAAAACAAGTATTCACTACAAACTATTATTTTATTAACTATAAACTTATTATGATGAAAGCTCTTACAAAAGAAACACAAGCTGCCATTACTCCAAATAATGCCATTAATATATTAAAAGAAGGAAATCAAAGATTTCAAACAAATAAAGAAGTAGATAGAGATTTATTAGCTCAAGTATCTGACACTAGTTCTGGACAATATCCTTTTGCTACAATATTACACTGTGTAGACTCTCGGGTTTCTGCAGAATTAGTATTTGACCAAGGAATTGGAGATGTCTTTAGTATTAGAATTGCTGGAAACTTTGTAAATGAAGATATTCTAGGAAGCATGGAATTTACGTGTAAACTTGCTGGAACTAAAGTAATTGTTGTCTTAGGACACACAGCTTGCGGAGCTGTAAAAGGAGCTTGTGACGACGCTAAACTTGGTAATTTAACTAGTTTGCTCAGTAAATTAAAACCTGCCGTTGAAGCAGTATCAGAGCCTACAGATACAAGTAAAAGAAATTCTGGAAACATTGAATTTGTTAATAATGTGGCAGAGAAAAATGTCTACATGACCATAGCTAATATTAGAGCGCAAAGCCCTGTTTTAGAAGAAATGGAAAAACAAGGAGAAATTAAAATTATTGGAGCCATGTATGATATTAAAGATGGTTCAGTAACATTTTATGAATAAAAACTCCATGAAAAAACTCAGTATCATTCTAGCATTCTTAGCTATTCCTTTTTTAGGATTTAGTCAAGAAAACGGTCCCGGTAATTGGCTTGTTTATATTGGAAGCAAGCAGCTAAATTCCAAATGGAACCTACACCACGAAATTCAGTATAGAAATTACAATACTATTGGAAATTTAGAACAGTTATTACTAAGAACTGGTCTGGGTTATAAAGTAGGTGAAAAAAGTAATTTACTTCTTGGTTACGGATACATAAACTCTGAAAACTATACTGGAAACGAAGACGATAAAGTTACTGTGGAAGAACATCGGATTTTTCAGCAATTTATCACAAAACACACTATTGGAAAACTTAGTTTACAACATCGTTATCGTTTTGAGCAGCGTTTTGTAGCTAGTGATTTTAAAACTCGTTTTCGTTATTTCTTAGGACTAAATATTCCTTTCAAAGACTCTAAATATTATCTATCTACTTACAATGAAATTTTCTTGAACGGAGCGTCTAACGTTTTTGATAGAAATAGAGTTTATGGAGGCATCGGATATAAAGTTTCTGATGGAATTAAACTAGAAGTTGGGTATATGAATCAAATTTTTGAAACCTCTAGCAGGGATCAAATTAATCTTATCACATTTATAAATTTTTAATAATAAAATATGAAAAATCTATTTTCAAATGTTCGTGGCGACCTCTTTGGTGGAATTACCGCTGGTATCGTTGCATTACCATTAGCTCTTGCTTTTGGTGTTTCTTCAGGATTAGGGCCTGATGCAGGTCTGTATGGTGCTATTTTCATTAGTTTCTTTGCTGCGCTTTTTGGTGGAACTCCAACGCAAATTTCGGGTCCAACAGCGCCAATGACAGCTGTAAGTATGGTTGTTATAGCTGGAATTATAGCTTCTAATAATGGAGATGTAAGTAAAGCATTACCAATTATTTTAACTGTTTTCTTATTGGCTGGTCTTTTGCAAATTGGTTTAGGTCTAGCAGGCTTAGGTAAATATATTCGATATATTCCGTATCCTGTGGTTTCTGGTTTTATGACTGCTATTGGAGTAATCATATTAGTTACTCAAATCTTACCCTCCATCGGATATAATGCAAAAGAAGACGCTGAGTTTGTGAAACAATTTGAATCACAGGTTGAAGAAGTTGTTTTAAGTAGATATCTAAAGGATAGTAAAAACAAAAAAGCTGATAAAATTCTTACATTACAAGATTATAAAAATGCAGCGTCGGAAGGTGAAAGCATTGTGCGTGCAGATATTATAAAAGAAAGTAAAACATTAGCCGGAAGAGAAGCTTCGGGTGTTTTAGGAACCTTAAAAGTACTGCCAAGAGCTTTAAATCATCTAAATTGGCTAGAGCTAATCTTAGCTTTAGGGACAATTATTATTATCTATGGATTTAAACGGATAACAACTGTTGTGCCTAGTACCTTGGTTGCCCTGGTGGTTATGACGGGTATTTCTGTTGGATTTGGACTTGACTATAAACCCATAGAAGAAATTCCAAGTGGGTTTCCAATTCCAAATATGGAAATTTTCACCAACTTTAGTTTAGCAAGTATTACACCTTATATTTTTACAGCCCTAACATTAGCTTTGCTAGGTGCTATTGACTCACTGCTAACCTCTGTTGTTGCTGATAATATGACTAAAACCAAACACAAACCGAATAAGGAGCTTATAGGTCAAGGAATAGGAAATAGTATTGCTTCTGTTTTTGGAGGAATTCCAGGAGCGGGTGCTACCATTAGAACCGTTGTAAATATTAATTCAGGAGGAAAAACAAAACTATCAGGAATGGTTGCTGGACTGATGTTATTGTTGATTTTATTAGGATTAGGGCCTGTTGCATCTAAAATACCTGCAGCTGTATTAGCTGGTATCTTAGTTACTGTTGGTATTGGAGTAATGGATTATAAAGGATTAAAAGCGATTCCTTCTTTACCAAGAGACATTAAAATAGCTGGTATTAAATTGAGTTCTGAAGTAATTATTATGATTATTGTATTATTACTTTCTACATTCTGGAATTTAGTATATGCGGTGGGTATTGGATTAGTAATTGCTTCTTTAATGTTTATGAAGAAAATTGGAGATTTAACAGCGCAACAATCTAACATAACCTCTTTAAAAGAAGAATCTTGGGCTGATGAAATTGGAATAACAAAAAAATTACGTGATGAAATTTTCATCAAACACATTAAAGGTCCTTTGTTTTTTGGCTCTACAAGTGATTTTCAACAACTTATAAAGCAAATACCGTCGTCTGCATCTACCATTATTATTAGAATGGATAGAATGGAATATATAGATCAATCTGGATTGTATGCACTAGAAGACAGTATTGTAGAGCTTAAGAAAGATGGTAAAAATGTATTAGTTGTAGACTTACAAAAACAACCTAAATACATGATGGAACGTATTGATATTATTCCAGATTTAATTGCAAAGGAATGTATTTTTACAGATTTTAAAACCTGCTTACAGTGGGTAAAAGATCATAAAGACTCCTAAGAAATTATTGAGACTATCTTCTTCTGTATATGCTAGTATGGAAGATCTGTCATAAACGCTATAACGTATTACCAAAGTAATACGTTATAGCGTTTATTTCTTTATAATAACGCCAAATAAACCTTATTGAAGTTCGTTTTTCTTTTTATCAATCTCCTTAATGATTGCAGGAAATATAGTGGGAACAATTTCTTTTACAGGAGCGTATAAGATAGACGCATCTAAGGTCTGTTTTTCTACGAAAGGAATGGTGCTATTTACTCTGGCAAAAAAAACAAAAATTACACTTAAAATTACTACACTCTTTAGGAGGGCAAAAACACCACCTAATATTTTATTAATAAATCCAAGCGCTACAAAGTCTGCCATTTTTGTGAAGACCTTTCCTAAAGAAGACACCGCAATTACAATGGCTATAAAAGTAACTGCAAATGCAGTTAAGACTATATAATTCTCGCTCCACGCTACATACTTTTTTAAAATGTTTGCTGCAAAATAGGAGAAGTGAATTGCTCCATAAATACCACCAATTAAGGCAATTAAAGAAGCTATTTCAACAAAAAATCCTTTCATAAAACCTCTTATAAAAGCAATAATTAAAATAACTGCTATTACAATATCGAAGATGTTCATAATACTTGTCCTTTTTTTCAAATATAAGTAACTCAATGATATTCTTTGGTACTTTCTTGTTTGTATATTTACAAACATGTATGCTTTGGTAGATTGTAATAACTTTTATGCTTCTTGTGAGCGGGTATTTAACCCCAACTTACAAAACAAACCTGTTGCTGTATTAAGTAATAATGATGGTTGTGTAATAGCTAGAAGCGATGAGGCAAAAAAATTAAATCTCCCAATGGGTGCTCCTATTTTTAAATGGGAAAACTTCTGCAAGCATCATAAAGTTACCGTTTTATCCTCCAATTATCCGTTATATGGTGACATGAGCGCTAGAGTTATGACAATTCTAGAGCAGTTTTCACCCAATGTTGAAGTATATAGTATTGATGAAGCTTTTATAGATCTTACAGGGTTAGATCATCATAATTTTAGTGATTATGGAGCAAGCATTCGTAAAAGAATTTTAAAATGGACCGGAATACCAACCTGTGTAGGAATTGCTCCAACAAAAGCGCTCTGTAAAGTAGCTAACAAGATTGCAAGAAAGTTTCCAAAAGAAACCGGTGGCGTTTATGTGATTGATTCTGAAGAAAAACGCCTAAAAGCACTCAAGTGGACAGCCATTAAAAATGTGTGGGGAATTGGTCGTCGTTTAGAAAAACGCCTGATTGTAAAGGGGTGTAAAACAGCTTTTGATTTTACACAATTATCTGATGATTGGGTACGTCTAAATTTTTCAATTACAGAATGGAAATTAAAAAAAGACTTGGAAGGGATTCCAACCATCGAATTCGAAATAAAACAAACTAAGCGCTCTATTGCAACCACTAGAAGTTTTGAACAGACCTATTCAGATATTGAAAATATTACAGAACGAATATCTACTTTTGCTGCATGTTGCGCAGAAAAATTACGAGCACAAAAAACTAGTTGCCATATGATCATCGTTTTATTAAGTAGCGATCGTCATAAAAGAGATGTAGCACAGTACAACGCTTCAAAAACAATAGTTTTTCCATACCCTACAGATTCTACACTTAGCATTACAAAGGCATCTGTAGAAGCTGTAAAAACAATTTTTAAAGCAGGTATAAAATATAAGCGTGCTGGGATTATTGTTACAGGACTGGTTCCTACAGACAATCATCAATTAAATTTATTTCTTCATGAAAACCCAAAGCACAAGCCATTAATGTCTGCAATAGACCGTCTAAATAAAAAATTTAAAACAACCACCATTAAATTGGCAAATCAAGACTTACAACGAACTTGGAAAATGAAACAAGAACATCTTTCTCCAAAATATACCACAAAAATAAACGATATCATTACCGTAAAATAAATGACAAAATCACTTCAATTCTTCACTCCAAAAACATCAAATAGTACTGGTGCAATTTTTATTGATATAGGAATTTCAGCCGGCTTCCCTTCACCTGCTGACGATTTTACAGAAACTAGAATTTCTCTAGATGAAGAATTAATTACCAACAAAGAAGCTACATTCTTTGCCAAAGTAAACGGACAGTCTATGATTGGTGCTGGTTTAGATGATAAAGATTTATTGGTTATTGACAGAAGTCTTGAGCCTGAGAACAATAGGATTGCTGTTTGTTTTTTAGATGGTGAATTTACTGTAAAGCGCTTAAAAGTAAGTAATGGTGAAGTATGGCTTCAACCTGAAAACCCTGAGTACCCTAGTATAAAAATTACTGAAGAAAATGATTTTGTGATTTGGGGAATTGTAACAAGTGTTATTAAAAAGGTATAAGTTTAAACTATCAATTCAAATTACGTTTTTCAATAAAAAATCGTTTTAATAAAAGACTACACTCATGCTCTAAAACACCGCTAACAACTTTAGTTTTAGGGTGTAATGTTGTCTGTAAATTAACAAAGCCTCTTTGAGGTTCAGAAGCTCCATATACAATCTTACCCAATTGAGTCCAATAACTTGCACCTGCGCACATTTGGCAAGGTTCTAAGGTCACGTAAAGTGTACATTCTTTTAAATATTTTCCACCTAGAAAATCTGCTGCTGCAGTAAATGCCTGCATTTCTGCATGGGCAGTTACATCGTTTAAGGTTTCTGTGAGATTGTGTGCCCTAGCAATAATTTTGTCATTCATAACAATCACAGCCCCTACAGGGACTTCTTTTTTCATAAAAGCAAGCTCTGCTTCCTGCAGTGCTTTTTTCATAAAATAAATATCGTCAAAAGGCTGAATCATTTTAAAAAATATTTATTCAATATTACAAATATCTTTTGAGTTGTAAAATTGTATTTTTGTGATATGACCAATGCTTTACTTGACACCATAAAATTTCCATCAGATCTTAGAAAACTAACTAAAGATCAGTTGCCAAAATTGGCAGAAGATTTACGTGCGTTTATCATTGACATTGTTGCCACAAAACAGGGGCATTTAGGAGCTAGTTTAGGAGTAGTAGAGCTTACTATTGCTTTACATTACTTGTTTGATACCCCTAAAGATCTTTTGGTGTGGGATGTGGGTCACCAAGCATACGGGCATAAAATTTTAACCGGAAGAAAAGATATTTTTCATACCAATAGACAATTAGGAGGAATAGCCGGTTTTCCATCTATAAAGGAAAGTGAATATGATGCTTTTGGGGTTGGACATTCTTCCACTTCTATTTCTGTAGCCCTAGGAATGGCAATTGCATCCAACTTAAAAGGACAAACAGAAAAGCAACATATAGCGGTTATTGGTGATGCCTCTATTGCAAGCGGAATGGCTTTTGAAGCTTTAAATCACGCTGGTGTTTCTAAAGCTAATTTGTTAATTATTTTAAATGACAATGCAATAGGAATTGACCCCTCTGTGGGCGCTTTAAAAGAGTATTTAACAGATATAACTACGTCTCACACCTACAATAAATTCAAAGATGATGTTTGGGATTTACTTGGTAAAATTAGCAAGTTTGGCCCAAATGCTCAGTCACTTATAAAGAAAGTAGAAAATGCTGTAAAATCTTCAATGCTAGAACAAAGCAACTATTTTGAATCTTTAAATTTTAGATATTTTGGCCCTGTTGATGGTCACGCTGTTGTGCACATTGCCCGACTTCTGGAAGATTTTAAAAGCATTCCTGGCCCAAAACTTTTACACGTTCTAACAAAAAAAGGAAAAGGATTTAAGCAAGCTGAATTAAATCAAACATCCTTGCCAACAACTGTTCATTGTGATCATCTAATCCGTGCTGAAGTACAGGGTGATGTTGATATGAAAGTTTCATTAGATGA
>ENA-OWNS01000826-OWNS01000826.1-marine-metagenome-genome-assembly--contig:-NODE-826-length-13504-cov-4.939004_pt1 | contig 13504 bp, 10 predicted proteins | sample MGYA00238137_ERZ651772 | MGnify/ENA primary metagenome ERZ651772 (study PRJEB26903, sample SAMN06264699) | marine metagenome | isolation source: Columbia River Estuary | place: USA:Columbia River Estuary... | reverse complement strand
AATCTTCAAATTTACTTTTTAAACAGTAGGTTTCGTCAGATATTAGAATTTAACGAAAATGGTAAAAACATTATTCAGGATAGAACAATCTATGAGGATGCTTTTATTTTTGCTCCAAACTTAAAAGCTATGGGTCTTATGACCAACAGAGATTTTGAAAATTATAAATCTATTTTTAATCTAATGGAGTCTTTTGTTAAAGGGCCAGATTTACTAATTTATCTTAGAAGTGAAATTCCTAATCTAGTTGATCAAATACACAAAAGAGGGAGAGATTATGAAAGTTCAATAAGTATTGATTACCTAAGTAGATTAAACGAAAGGTACGAGGCCTGGATTCAAACTTATGATAAAGGTAAATTACTTATTATTGATGTTGACGATTTAGATTTTGTTAAAAACAAAAAAGACCTTCAAACAATAATCGATAAAATCGATCAAAGTTTAGAAGGCCTATAAATTATACTTTTTTATTAAGCTTATTTCTTATTAATTTGTCCCATAGCAGCAATCCCTATATTATTAGCTGCAGACATAACTTCCTCTTTAGTTCCAGTAATAACTTTAGATGTTTTTACTCCATCTTCTTGAAAAGTTCTAGTCATAGTCCAAACATCATTTTCTGCTTCAATAACTACCTCTGTCTGAATTTGGTGATCAGCAGAAGCATGATTTGATTCTAAAGAGTGTCCACCTAAAATTGGAGCAATCACAAGACCTATCAAACAGGTAAGTTTGATTAAAATATTCATTGAAGGACCAGAAGTGTCTTTAAATGGATCACCAACAGTATCTCCGGTTACAGCAGCCTTGTGAGCATCTGAACCTTTGTAGGTCATTTCTCCATTAATTTCAACACCAGCTTCAAATGATTTTTTAGCATTATCCCATGCACCACCAGCATTGTTTTGAAATATAGCCCATAAAACACCACTTACAGTAACACCAGCCATATATCCTCCAAGCATTTCAGCAATAGCTAAATTATCCATTCCAAAAAGCATAGGAACAAAAGCAATTAATAATGGAAATCCGATAGTTAAAACTCCTGGCAGCATCATTTCTTTTAAGGAGGCTTGCGTTGAAATAGCAACACATTTGTCATATTCTGGTTTCCCAGTACCTTCCATAATTCCAGGAATCTCTTTAAATTGTCTTCTAACTTCTTGTACCATTTCCATAGCAGCTTTACCAACAGCGTTCATAGCTAGAGCAGAAAAAACAACAGGAACCATACCTCCAACAAATAACATTGCAAGAACAGGAGCCTTAAATATATTAATACCATCAATTCCAGTAAATGTTACATAAGCTGCAAATAATGCTAATGATGTTAAAGCAGCAGAAGCAATAGCAAACCCTTTTCCAGTTGCTGCAGTAGTATTTCCTACAGAATCTAAGATGTCTGTTCTTTCCCTTACAATAGGTTCTTGTTCACTCATTTCAGCAATACCACCTGCGTTATCAGAAATTGGACCAAAAGCATCAATTGCTAGTTGCATAGCTGTAGTTGCCATCATTGCTGAAGCAGCTAAAGCAACACCATAAAAACCAGCAAAGAAATAAGAAGCCCAAATAGCACCTGCAAATAACAATACAGATGGAAATGTGGAAATCATTCCAGTAGCTAAACCAGCAATAATGTTAGTTCCAGCTCCGGTACTTGATTGTTGTACAATTTTTAAAATTGGACTTTTTCCAAGACCAGTATAATATTCAGTGACAGATGAAATAACAGCTCCAACGACTAATCCTACTAGTGTTGCGTAAAATACACTCATCGAAGAAATTTCTTTTAATCCCTCACCAAAAAATTCCATTTTCATAGTTTCAGGAAGCATCCACATACATAATACATAACAAGATATTGCCACCAAACCAATTGAAGTCCAGTTACCTTTATTAAGAGCACTCATAACTTCATCTTCTTTAGCATCGTTAGATTTTATACTAACCAATAATGTTCCAATGATTGAAATAATAATTCCTGCTCCAGCAATAGCTACTGGAAGTAAAATAGGACCTATTCCACCAAAAGCATCAGAAATACTTCCTCCCATATCTTCAATAACATAATTTCCAAGAACCATTGCAGCAAGCACGGTTGCAACATAAGAACCGAATAAATCAGCACCCATTCCAGCGACATCACCTACATTGTCTCCAACATTATCAGCAATAGTAGCTGGGTTTCTAGGGTCATCTTCAGGAATTCCAGCCTCAACTTTCCCAACTAAATCAGCACCTACATCGGCAGCCTTGGTATAAATACCTCCACCTACTCTTGCAAATAAAGCAATCGATTCAGCTCCAAGTGAGAATCCAGCTAATGTTTCTAATACAATAGTCATGTCTTCTGTACTTGTCCAAACTCCATTCATAAAGTAATGGAAAAAGAAAATAAAAAAAGATGTTAAACCAAGTACTGCTAATCCTGCAACACCAAGTCCCATTACAGTTCCTCCACCAAATGAAATTTTTAATGCGTTTGGTAAGCTAGTTCTAGCCGCTTGAGTTGTTCGAACATTAGTTTTTGTTGCAATTTTCATTCCCATATTTCCAGCCCATGCTGAGAAAAAAGCTCCAAAAATAAAAGCAATAACAATAAGCCAATGCGTAGTTGGAACTATAACTGAAACACCAGCTAAAGCTAAACTCACAACAAGAACAAATACTGCTAATAATTTATATTCAGCATTTAAAAAGGCTAATGCACCTTCATAAATATGATCAGAAATTTCTTTCATTTTACCATCACCTGCATCTTGTTTCATTACCCATGATTTTTTGTAAAGCATGTAAATTAATCCAATTATAGCCAGGATTATAGGCATGTAAATTGCTAAAGATTCCATATTATATATTTGTGTTGTTTAATTTTAATTTTGATCGCAAAAGTAGTCAAATAGAGTGAATTACAAAATTGATTTTTATTTATACATCACCTTCTTTATAGATTTAATAACATCATCACTATTTGGCAACCATTCTGCAAGTAAAACTGGCGAGTATGGTGCAGGTGTGTCTGCAGTGTTTATTTTTTCAATTGGAGCATCCAAATAATCAAATATCTGATTTTGGACTTGATAAGTTATTTCGGTTGAAATGTTTCCAAAAGGCCATGATTCTTCTAAAATAACTAACCTGTTAGTTTTTTTGACTGATTCTATAATAGTATCCATGTCTAAAGGTCTTATAGTTCTAAGGTCAATTAATTCAACTGCAATTCCTTCTTCTTTTAATTTATCAACTGCAATTTGAGCTTGCTTTAATATTTTTCCAAATGAAACAAGAGTAACATCTTTTCCTGTAATTTTCACTTCAGCTTTTCCTATAGGAATCAGATATTCTTCTTCAGGAACTTCTCCTTTGTCTCCATACATTTGTTCTGACTCCATAAATATAACAGGGTCATTATCTCTAATTGCTGATTTCAATAATCCTTTGGCATCATATGGGTTAGATGGAACTATAACCTTTAATCCAGGACAATTTGCATACCAACTTTCAAATGCTTGAGAGTGAGTAGCAGCTAATTGGCCAGCAGAACCAGTAGGCCCCCTAAAAACAATAGGGCACGGAAACTGCCCACCTGACATTTGTCTAATTTTTGCAGCGTTATTAATGATTTGATCAATCCCAACAAGTGCAAAATTAAATGTCATAAATTCAATAATTGGTCTGTTTCCAGTCATAGTAGAACCAACTCCAATTCCAGCAAATCCAAGCTCAGAAATCGGGGTATCAATTACTCTTTTATCACCAAATTCATCAAGCATTCCTTTTGAAGCTTTGTAAGCTCCATTATATTCGGCCACTTCTTCTCCCATTAAAAAAATAGACTGATCTATTCTCATTTCCTCTGACATAGCTTCGCAAATTGCCTCTCTAAACTGAATAACTCTCATACTGAATTAAAATTTGGTGCAAAAATATTAAATATTTAAAGATTTTAATGTGTTTATTATTAAAATAAATACTATGCATGCATAGTATTTTTAGGAATTTTGTATATATTTGTTACAATATAAATTAAATATTATTTATGAAAATTTTAGTTTGCATTAGTCATGTACCAGATACAACTTCTAAAATAAATTTCACTGATGGAGATACTAAATTTGATACTCAAGGTGTTCAGTTTGTGATTAATCCAAATGATGAATTTGGATTAACTAGAGCTATGTGGTTAAAAGAAAAGCAAGGAGCGTCAATAGATGTAATAAATGTAGGGAATTCATCCTCTGAACCAACATTAAGAAAAGCGTTAGCAATAGGAGCTGATAAGGCAATTAGAATTGATGCAGATCCATTAGACGGATATTTTGTTGCCAAACAAATATCTGAATATGTGAAAACTAGTTCTTATGACTTAATTATAGCTGGCAGAGAATCAATAGATTACAATGGTGCTATGGTTCCAGGTCTTATCGCTGGATTCTTAAAAATAAATTATGTAACTAATTGTACGAAATTAGAAATAGATAACGAAAAAGTTGAGCTTGACAGAGAAATTGACGGAGGAAAAGAAACTTTAAATTGTACTCTTCCTCTAATTATTGGAGGTCAAAAAGGATTAGTTGAAGAAAGTGATTTAAGAATACCTAACATGAGAGGAATAATGCAAGCTAGACAAAAACCTTTGGAAGTTTTGGAAGCATTTGATTGCTCTTCAAATACTAAAACTATTAAATTTTATAAGCCAGAACCTAAACAAGCTGTTAAACTTGTTTCTGCTGATAATCTTGATGAATTAATTAATTTGCTTCATAATGAGGCTAAAGTTTTATAAATATGTCTGTACTTACTTATATTGAATCCTCAAATGGAAAAATAAAAAAAAATAGTTTTGAACTAGCTTCATATTCGTGTGAATTAGCAAAATTATTAAACACTGATGTTGTTGCTTTAACTATTAATTCAGAAGATGTAAATGAATTGAGTAATTATGGTATTACAAAAATAATTAAAGTAAATAATGATTCTTTAAACAAATTTAAAGCAAGCACTTTTGCAGATGTTATTTCAAAAGCAGTTAACCATACAAATTCAAACTACATTGTTTTAAGTAGTAGTTTAGATTCAAAATATTTAGCTCCACTATTGGCTGCTGGTATTAATGCTGCTTATGTTAATAATGTAATTGGACTTCCAAGTAGCTTAGCTCCTTTTACTATAAAGAGAACTGCGTTTACAAATAAAGCTTTTAGTGATTCGTCTATAAATTCAGACAAAACTATTATTGGCTTATCTAGTAATTCATTTGGTTTAATTGAAAATTCTGTTCAAAGTGAAATTGAAGAGTTAAATGTTGAAGTTGAAAATTCAGACCTAACTGTTAACTCATCTGAAAAAGTATCCGGACAAATTTCTATTGCTGATGCAGATATAGTTGTTTCAGCTGGAAGAGGAATGAAAGGCCCCGAGAATTGGAATTTAATCGAGGATTTGGCTGGAACACTTGGCGCTGCTACTGCATGCTCAAAACCAGTTTCTGATATGGGATGGAGACCACACAGTGAACACGTTGGTCAAACAGGAAAGCCTGTTGCTACGAATTTATACATAGCTATAGGGATTTCTGGTGCAATCCAACATTTAGCAGGAATTAATTCTTCTAAAATAAAAGTAGTTATCAATAACGATCCTGAAGCACCATTTTTTAAAGCTGCAGATTATGGAGTGGTTGGAGATGCCTTTGATGTAGTCCCAAGGTTGAATGAAAAACTAAAAGAATTTAAAGCTCAAAACTCATAAATTTTTAATATTTTAGAAGTAATTATTTACCCTTCTAATTGAATGAGTTTAATTCGCCTAACAATAGACAGAATTTCATATAGCCAAAACACTAATGGAGCATATGCATTACTTTTATCTGAGAAGGATGGTGAAAGAAAGCTGCCTGTTGTTATTGGTGCTTTTGAAGCCCAATCAATAGCAGTAGCATTAGAAAAGGAAATTAAGCCCCCTAGACCTTTAACTCACGATCTATTCAAAAATTTTTCTGATTGTTTTGAAATTAAAATAAAACAAGTAATAATTCATAAAATTATTGATGGAGTTTTTTTTTCAAGTCTAATTTGTGTTAGAGATAAAATTGAAGAAATTATTGATTCTAGAACATCCGATGCTATTGCGTTAGCAATAAGATTCAATTCTCCAATATTTACTTATGAAAATGTTCTTGAAAAAGCAGGAATAATATTAAAACATGGAGGCGAAAAATTACAAAAAGAAAGTGATAAATCAACAACAGTTGATGTTAATAAAATGTCTATAAAGCAAATTAAAAACGCGATTGAAATAGCAGTTAAAAATGAAGATTATGAACTAGCTGCTGAACTGAGAGACAAACTAACCAAAAAAAATGAATAATTATTTATTTAATACCATAACTATTGAAGTTTTACAAAACGAAATAATTCTTAGTCAAGGGTTTTCTTTTGAAAGTATATTAAGAGGAATAATTGGAATGATTTTTTTAATTTTTGTTGCTTTTATATTTAGCAATAATCGAAAAGCAATTAACTGGAAATCTGCCATTGTTGGATTATCAGCTCAGCTAATATTAGCAATTCTTGTTCTTAAGGTTGAATTTGTTCAGAAAATATTTGAGTTTTTTGGAAAAATATTTGTCAAAACTTTAGATTTTACGATGGAAGGGAGCAAGTTCTTACTTGGTGATATGGTCAACGTAGAAACTTTTGGTTACGTGTTTTTATTTCAAGTACTTCCAACTATAATATTCTTTTCTGCACTCACCTCAGTCTTATTTTACCTTGGAATCATTCAAAAAGTTGTAAAAATATTAGCACTTAGCTTAAGTAAGCTTTTAAATATTTCAGGGGCTGAAAGCTTGAGTGTTGCAGGAAATATTTTCTTAGGTCAAACTGAAGCTCCTCTAATGATAAAAGCATATTTAGACAAAATGACTAAATCAGAAATTCTTTTAGTTATGATTGGAGGAATGGCTACAGTAGCAGGAGGTGTTTTAGCAGCATATATTGGGTTTTTAGGTGGAGAAGATGAAGTGTTAAAACTTTTTTATGCAAAACATCTACTAACAGCATCTGTAATGGCAGCACCCGGAGCAATAGTTATTTCTAAAATTTTATTTCCTCAAACTGATGAAATCAACAAAGATGTTTCAGTTTCACAAGATAAAATAGGATCAAACTTATTAGATGCGATAGCAAATGGAACCACTGAAGGCTTAAAATTAGCTGCTAATGTAGGTGCTATGCTTTTAGTATTTATTGCCTTTATAGCAATGATTAACTTCGGTTTCGAGAAAGTAGGATCTATTTCTGGACTTAATTATTGGATTAGCGAAAACACAACTTATCAATTTCTTTCAATAGAATTTATTTTGGGGTACACTTTTTCACCGGTGATGTGGATAATTGGAGTTGCAAAAGAAGACATGGCTTTAATGGGCCAACTTTTAGGAATTAAACTTGCTGTAAGCGAATTTATAGGTTACATGCAATTAGCTGAATTAAAAGATATTTCAAACATAGTCCACTTACAATATGAAAAATCTATAATAATGGCTACCTACATGCTATGTGGGTTTGCCAATTTTGCATCTATTGGTATCCAAATTGGAGGAATTGGATCTTTAGCTCCTAGTCAAAGAACAAATTTATCAAAATTTGGAATGATTGCAGTACTTGGTGGAACTTTAGCATCATTACTATCTGCAACTATTGCAGGTATGATAATTGGTTAATATCATTTAATAAGTTAAAGAATATTTTTGTGTTCAGTTTTAGTTAATTTATATTTTTGATTATTATTTTTTAAAATGAAACAATATTTAGATTTAGTGAAGCACGTCCTAGAAAACGGAAATGAAAAATCCGATAGAACAGGAACAGGAACAAAAAGTGTATTTGGATATCAAATGCGATTTGACCTTTCAAAAGGTTTTCCAATGATTACAACCAAAAAAGTGCATTTAAAATCAATAGTTCATGAATTATTATGGTTTATAAAAGGAGAAACTAATATTGAATATTTAAAAAATAATGGTGTAAAAATTTGGGATGCATGGGCTGATGACAACGGTGATTTAGGCCCTGTTTATGGACATCAATGGAGAAATTGGAATAGCGATAATATTGATCAAATTTCAGATGTTATCAAAACATTGAAGGAAAATCCAGATAGTAGAAGAATGCTAGTAACAGCATGGAACCCAGGTGTACTACCGAACACAAATGAAAGCTTCGAGGATAATGTCAGAAAAGGTAAAGCTGCATTACCACCATGTCATGCTTTTTTTCAGTTTTACGTTCATGATAATAAACTGTCATGTCAGCTTTATCAAAGAAGTGCCGATATTTTTTTGGGAGTACCTTTTAACATAGCTTCTTACGCATTACTAACTGAAATGATTGCACACGTTTGTGGTTATAAAGCAGGTGATTTCATTCACACATTTGGGGATGCACACATATATAATAATCATGTTGAACAGCTAAATCTTCAACTTTCAAGAGAACCTAGAAATTTACCTGAATTAAAAATTTTAAAAAAAATCGAAAATATAAATGATTTTAAATTCGAAGATTTTGAAATTAGCAATTATGACCCCCATCCCCACATCAAAGGTAAAGTAGCGGTTTAACAAATATTAAAAACGTTCGTTTTAGTATGTTTTTTTATCAATTTTACTCTGATAATTCCTTAAATTCTTTTTTAGATATATATTAAAAATCAACAATAATTCAATAACTTGTCTTGTTATAAAAATTCATGTAAAAACGGCATGTAATTTGATATTAATTATAAAATTAAGATTTTGAAACTTAACAAACAAATAACTCTTTTTTCATTATTATTTATTTTCCTAGTTGGATTAAGTAATTATAACAATATATTTTTTTCTTACAAAAGGTCCGTTCACTCTGATAATTTAAAAAACAGCTTAATTAAATCAACTTATAAGTTGAATAAATCAGAAAGAAAAAAAATTAGTCTTCCACCAAATCAGTATCAAGAAAAAATGTGGGAGCTTTCAATGAATCCTATAACAGGTAAGACAGAAATTGATAATTTATTTGAAACTCAGTATGAAATGAACAAATCTAGAGATCAATCAGTTAAGAGCTTTAGTGTACCAGGTGAATCTGAAGAAATGAAATGGGTTAGTAGAGGACCAAATAATGTTGGAGGAAGAACAAAAGGGTTGATGTTCGATCCAAATGATGAAAATGACGAAACAGTGTTCGCTGGTGGAGTGAGTGGTGGTCTTTTTAAAAATTCTAATATTTCTGATGGCAACACGTCTGAATGGATACATATTAAAGGTATTCCAGAAAACATTCCAGTGTCTTCCATTGTTTATGATCCAAATGATTTAAAAACTTTTTATGTTGGAACAGGTGAATCTTACACTGGAGCAGAAGCATTAGGAAATGGACTTTGGAAATCAACTGACGCAGGTGAGACCTGGGCGAATGTTTTTGGAGGTAAATCTAAAACTGAAACTGTATACAGAAGCCAAGGTAATTATGTTAAGGTTACAAATAATGATAATTTAGGACCTTACACTTATATAGGTGCTGCATTTGGTCCTTCATTGACTTCTGACCCAATAGTTGCTAATTTAATTATGGCTGATGACAATGACACAAGTAACGGAGGAACAGAAGGTGCAAGAGATGATCGATGGCGATGTTGAAAAAAGAACAGTTTGGGCTAAAGTTTTACAAAGCCGTGGGGAAATGGGATATCCTTATATTTTCTTTACAGATAATGCCAATAATGGTGCTGCTGATGTGTACAAAGACAAAAACTTACCAATCTATGCAAGTAACTTATGTACAGAAATAATGTTGCCTTCAAATCATGATTGGTCTTTTGTTTGTGTTTTGTCAAGTATCAATTTATTACATTATGATAAATGGAAAGATACTGATGCCGTTCAAACTATGGTTTATTTTCTGGATTCGGTAATTACAGAATTTTTAGAAAAATTAGAGTCCTACAAGAACTCCCCTGACAGAGAGGATCAACAAACATTTCTGTTCATGGAAAGAGCATATAATTTTGCAAAAGAAAATAGAGCATTAGGAATGGGAACTCTAGGATGGCACTCTTTACTACAATCTAAAATGTTGCCTTTTGATAGTCAACAGGCATACGATTTAAATAGTGAGGTTTTCAAAACTCTAAAAGAGTATTCCTACAAAGCTTCTGAACACTTGGCAGAAAAGTTTGGAGAACCAGAATTACTTAAAGGATATGGCAGAAGAAATGCGACTTTAAATGCTATAGCTCCAACAACATCATCTGCTTTTATATTAGGGCAAGTATCTCAAGGTATAGAACCAATATGGTCTAATATATATGTTAAAGATATTGCGAAAATAAAAACAACAGTTAAAAACCCGTTTTTGATTAAACTTTTAAAAGAAAAAGGGATGGACACTCCAGATGTGTGGAGAGATATAAGAGACAGAGATGGCTCTGTTCAACATCTTGATTTCTTGTCTGAAAATGAAAAAGACACCTTCAAAACTTACTCTGAAATTGACCAATTAGTGATTATTTATCAAGCAGCCAATAGACAAAATCATTTAGATCAAGGTCAATCGCTTAATATCATTGTACATCCCGACACACCTACTAAGGAGATTAATAAGATTCATATTACAGCATGGAAATTAGGCTTAAAATCTCTTTATTATCAACACAGTATGAATGCAGCACAAAAATTCAAACAAAAGAAAGAGTGTGAAAGTTGTGAAGGTTAATTTTATTTAATCATAATATTCAAAAAAAAGCAATTCATACGAATTGCTTTTTTTTGTTATATAATCAGTAACTATTATTCACTCATAGTTGGCGGCTCAATATTTGAATCGTACTGTTCATTATACAGTTCTAGCATAGCCATATTTGCCTTAATAAGATCTTTAGTTTCCGTTAAAAGACTAAAGTAAAGCGTAGTGTTTTTTGGACTCGATTCTTCAGATTTAGTTCTAGATATCTGATTATCAATTTTCTCTCTAACAGACTCTAAAAGAACTTGTTTAGAATCTAATATGCTTGTGATTTCTTGGAAATTATTTTTAGAAAAAGCGAATTTAGTTCTCTCAAATAATGTTTCAAGTTGAAGACTAATTTCTTTTAGCTCTCTAATCTGATTAAAAGTTAAAGCTTTGTGATTATTATTAACATGCTTGAAAGTTACTTTTGAAATGTACTCTAAAGACTGAGCAATATCTTGTAACAAACTAAGAACATTTATATAAAAATTACTCGCACCTTTAATGGTAGATTCGTCCAAGTTTTTAATAAAATAAAATAGATCATTTCTTAAATCTTCAATTTCTTCTGAAAGAGATTTTACATCTTTTTTATTCTTTTTTAAAGCAGATAAATCTTGTGTTGCTAAACCATCTATAGATGAAATGAAAATTTTCTTAATTTTTTTAGAAGCTTTTGCAACATTATTTGAGCTCTCAACTATAACACCTTGTATTGAACTGCTTTCAGCAGAACTTAAAGCATCTTCATTTTTAAGTTGAGCAGTTTCTTTTCTGTGTGCAATATAGTTTCTTGCCAAAATCAACAATGCTAGAAATAATAAGATTGCAATAGCAGTTGGGCCTCCAAGATTAATTAAAAATGCAATTGCGCCACAACCTACAAAGGCTATAAATGCAGTAAAGAACCATCCTCCAATTACATTTAAAACTCCAGCGACTCTATATACGGCGCTTTCACTCCCCCAGGCTCTATCGGCTAGTGAAGTTCCCATAGCAACCATAAAAGTAACATAGGTGGTAGATAAAGGCAGTTTGAATGAAGTTGCAATAGAAATTAAAATTGCAGCAACCATCATGTTAACTGCCGCTCTAATCATATCAAATGCAGGTAGTTCGATTGATTTATTAGAGGATAACTCAATTTCTGGTTTTTTGAACTGTGTACTAATATGATTTTGAATATTTTCAGGAATAATTTTAGAAAATAAATTAGATAATTTCATAGATCCTCTTACCAATCCTCTAGATAAAAAGTTTGGATTAAACCTTTCTTTTGTGTCTTGTTGTCTTGCTAAATCAATTTCTGTTTTTGTAACTTTTTTAGCTTTAGAAGAAAACCAAAGAGTAACAACCATAACCATACCAGCTACAAATAATAATATTGTAGGTGTAGGAACTTTTTTAGATAGAAAAGCCATAGAGAATTCAGTTGCCTCAACTCCAGAGACACTCCATGCCTCATAAGATTGCCATGCTGCAATGGGAACACCAATGAAATTAACCAAATCGTTTCCAGCAAAAGCTAGTGCTAATGAAAAAGTACCTACTCCGATAATAATTTTATAAATATCAATTTTAAATAAAGAGATAAACAAATAGGAGATAGCAGATAAAATTATAAAAGAACTTAAGGCAATGAACAACACTTGAGTTTCCATAAAGTTAGCAATTGTAGACCCGTTTAATATTTCAAAACTTTGCTTAGCATAAGCAGTTCCTTTAATACCTTTCATTAAGATAAAATAGGTAATTGATGTAAGTGCTACACCCCCAAATAATGAACCAACCCATTTTGCTTTTTGCTGGTAATTATATGAAAGCAATAATCTTGAAACGTATTGAACTACAGCACCAGTTGAAAAAGCTACAAAAACCGATAAAAGAATCCCTAAAATAATTTGAGTTGCCTTAGCTACGTTAATATATTCGGACAGCATACTGGCTTCACCACCACCTGCATAAATTTTAATTAAAGAAACAGCTACAGCAGCTCCTAAAAGCTCAAAAACTATGGATACAGTTGTTGAAGTAGGCATACCAAGGGTATTGAAAAAATCAAGTAAAAGTATGTCAGTTATCATAACTGCCATAAAAATGATCATGATCTCAGAAAAGAAAAACATGTCTGGATTAAAAATACCTTTTCTAGCCACCTCCATCATTCCACTAGAAAAAACAGATCCTACAGCAACGCCTAAACTTGCAAGAATCATAATATTTCTAACAGAAATTGCTTTTGATCCTAGAGCAGAATTTAAAAAGTTTACCGCATCGTTACTTACACCAACTACTAAATCCCCTATCGCAAGAAGACCTAGTGCAATTATCATTATTAAGTAAATATCCATATCGTTAGTAAATTGATTACTAAAGTAAGTTAAATCTAAAAGATTTGATGTAAAATTAATGTTAAGAAAGTTCATATGTTATATTTTAAATTCTGCATTTAAAGTCAGAATAGATTTATTGTTAATCAGTGAATTATTGTAGTTAAACAGTTTATAATTTAAATTAAATTTCACACCTTTTGTTGCTTGATATTGTGTCCCAAACATTATTAAGCTTCCGTCATTATTGTAATTCCACGCTTTAGATTCTCCCGAAAGAATATTTGAACTTATTTGATCGTATCTAGCAAACAATTCATAATTTTTAGATATTTTTTTTGATCCAAAAACAGAGAAACCGTCTCTGTTATGATCATCTTCTGCATTTTTATATGT
>ENA-OWNS01000815-OWNS01000815.1-marine-metagenome-genome-assembly--contig:-NODE-815-length-13584-cov-6.165840_pt1 | contig 13584 bp, 12 predicted proteins | sample MGYA00238137_ERZ651772 | MGnify/ENA primary metagenome ERZ651772 (study PRJEB26903, sample SAMN06264699) | marine metagenome | isolation source: Columbia River Estuary | place: USA:Columbia River Estuary... | reverse complement strand
AAAGGGTCAGCTGGACAGTCATTTGGTGCATTTGCAATAAAAGGCTTAAAACTTATTTTAAAAGGTGATGCTAATGATTATGTTGGCAAAGGTTTATCAGGCGCAACAGTCGTAGTTAAACTTCCTGACGAAAGTAATCTAGTTTCACATGAGAATACCATAATAGGAAATACAGTTTTGTATGGAGCAACATCCGGAAAACTTTTTGCAGCAGGTCAAGCTGGAGAAAGGTATGCTGTAAGAAATTCAGGATCAATTTCAGTTATTGAAGGATGCGATTCTAATGCTTGTGAATATATGACTGGTGGTACAGTTGTAATTCTAGGCGATGTAGGAGACAATTTTGGAGCTGGAATGACTGGCGGAATGGCTTTTATTTACGATATAAATAAGAAATTTGATAAAAAAGTAAACCCAGAGACTGTAGTATGGCAAACACCAGAAACAGATTATTGGATAACTTATTTAAAAAATTTAGTTCAAGAGCATCACCAGGAGACAAATTCAGATTTTTCTAAAAAGATTATAGAAAATTTTGATAGAGAAATTTCTAATTTTATTCAAGTTTGTCCAAAAGAAATGATTGATAAGCTAAAAAACCCAATAAGTTTAAAATCTATTATAAAAGAAGTTAGTTAAAATGAAGGATATAAATATTTTTTGTTTTGGTTTTGGCCAAGTAGCAAAAAATTTTATAAAGAAGCTTAGTGTTGAGCAGTATAATATTAATTTGTCAGCAACCTCTAGAAGTGAGTCTTCAAAAAAAACATTCAAGGGTATTAATTATAATAGCTATCTATTTAATAGTGAAAAATTTGATCAAAATTTAGTTGTAAAATTAAAAGAAGCAGATCATATCTTAGTTTCTATACCACCAGAAAATCAAGAAGATTTAGTTATAAAAAATTTTTCTAAATTTATAGAAAGCTCCAAAGTAAAATGGATAACATACTTATCAGCCACTAGTATTTATGGTGATCATAAGGGAGAGTGGGTTAATGAAAATAGCAAAACAAACCCAATTTCAAATAATGGTATTGCAAGATTGAAAGCTGAAAATGCATGGGTTTCTTTAGAGAAAAATAAGAAAATACCAGTTCAGATATTTAGGTTATCTGGAATTTATTCTAATGAAAAAAATATTTTAATACGTCTAAAATCAGGAGGCGTGAAATTGATCAATAAAAAAAATCATTTTTTTTCTAGAATTCATGTAGATGATATTTCAAATATATTATTTAAATCTTTATCAAAATTTAAGTCAGGAGAAATATATAATCTATCTGATGATAAACCCTCCACATCTGAAGATGTTACTTTATTTGGAGCAAAAATATTAAATATTGAAAATATTGAAAAAATTGAAGTTGACCAAATTAAAAGTGAGATGTTGAAAAATTTTTATAATGAGTCTAAAAAAGTTAGCAACAAAAAGATGAAAAGTTATTTTGATTATAATTTAAAATTTCCAAGCTATATTGAAGGATTAAACCACATTAGATGTAATTTTATCTAGCTCTAAGAGTATTCTTTTTAAACCTCGTTTACTTGATAAGCTGTGATCACCATTTTTTATTATCACTAATTTTTTATTAGCTTTAGTAAATAACTTAAGAACCTTTCTAGAATAACTTGTTGGAACAACCTCATCTTTACTTCCATGAATCATAGTTACGTTGATATTGGATTTGATCTTTTTATTTAAGATTTTATTTTTTCTACCATCTTTTATTAATTGATAAGTGATTGGATACTCATAATTACCATGTTTTAAATTGTAAATTCCTTTCTTTATAGTTTCATTCTTCATTTTTTTTGTAAATTTTTTCCACATTAGGTTTTGTAAAAACTCAGGAGCTGAGCCAATTCCTAAAAAACCTTTAATTTGATCTTTAAAAAATTTAAATTGATTTAAGGAGAGCCAGGCACCCATACTCGAGCCAACTAAGATAAATTTATTTTTTTTAACTATTTTTTTTATTACTATTTCAACTTCTTTTGACCATTGTGTGATATTTCCCTTGGTAAATTTTCCTGAGGATTTTCCATGACCAGAATATTCAAGAGCAAGAAAGCCAAGTTTATTTTTTTTAGCAAATTTTAATATGGCCTGAGGTTTTTCACCTTCAATGCTTGACATAAAACCATGTAAAAAAACAATATAAAGATTATCTCTATAATCCTTACTTAAGTATCTTATTTGCCTGTTATTAAGGACCTTAATGTATTTAAATTTATTCATATAAGTTTATTAGAATTAATTCTTAATATATAGTTCTATCAAATGTCTTCAGAATTAAAAGTATTGCAAGTAATTCCTAAACTTGGATATGGAGGTGCGGAAACAGGCTGCTACGATCTTGCACACTACTTACCAGAAAATAATTGTAGTTCTTACATAGTAACTAGTGGAGGAGAATTATTAAAATTTATTGATAGAAAAAAAGTAAAAGTAATAAAACTTCCCGTCCATAGTAAAAATCCACTTTTAATGTTCTTTAATTCAATAGCTTTGATTTTTATTATTTTACTAAATAATATATCTATTGTTCATGCAAGAAGTCGTGCTCCAGCTTGGTCTTGTTTGTTTGCAACAAAAATTACAAGAAGAAAGTTTGTTACAACCTTTCATGGTACTTATAATTTTAAAAACTCAATTAAAAAATTCTATAATTCAGTAATGGTTAGATCAGATTTAATAATAGCAGGATCAAATTTTATTTTTTCACATATTAATCAAAATTATCCAAAATATTTAGATTTAAAAAAAAAATTCTTAGTAATTTTTAGGGGTATTAATGTCGATTATTTTGATTCATCAACAACTTTAGACAGTGAAGAAAACAGACTTATTTCAGATTGGGAAGTTGATAAAAATAAAAAAACGATCCTAATGCCAGGTCGGTTAACTGCCTGGAAAGGACAGGAGACATTTATTGAGGCATTAAATCTTGTTAATAAAGAACTGGGGTATGAGTCTTTTAATGCTATTATTTTGGGTAGCGATCAAGGAAGAGACATTTATACCAAAAAAATTAAAAGATTGGCTGAGCAATATAGGCTAACTAGTCAGTTAAAATTTATAGAACATTGTAAAAATATGCCGTTAGCCTACAAAATATCAGACATTGTTGTTTCAGCCTCAGTAGAACCTGAAGCTTTTGGAAGGGTAGCAGTTGAAGCTCAATCAATGGAAAAACCAATAATAGCAAGTGATATTGGGGGATCTAACGAAACTATTATTGATAACGTGACAGGTTTTTTATTTCAGTCTGGTAATGCAGAAGCTTTGAGTAAAAAAATAATAGAAGCCTTACAATTAGATGAATCTAGATTGAAATCTATTGGTATAGAGGGTAGAAAAAATATAATTAAAAAATTTAATGTTGAAAAAATGTGTTTTTCTACATATTCAGAATACAAAAAATTATTGAATTAAATGCCATTAATAACATTGCCAGATGGAAACACTATTGAATTTCCAAATAAAGTAACAGGACTTGAGGTTGCTGAAAAGATTAGTAAATCTTTATCAAAGCAGGCAACTATTATTAGTGTTAATGAAGAGCTTAAGGATTTAAGTTTTGTTTTAGATAAAGATTGCTCAGTCAAAATTTTTACTTCAAAAGATAAAGAAGGATTAGAAACTATCCGTCATGATACGGCCCATATAACTGCAATGGCTGTTCAAGAACTCTTTCCAGGAACACAAGTTACAATTGGTCCAATTATAGAAAATGGATTTTATTATGATTTTTCAAGAAAAGAACCCTTTACAGAAGATGATTTAAATAAAATTGAAAATAAAATGAAAGAAATTGTTGATAGAGATGTTCCAACTACAAGAGAAGTTTGGAAAAGAGATAAAGCCATATCTCATTTCAAAGATAAAGGAGAAATATACAAGGCTGAAATTATTGAAAGTATTCCACAAGGTGAAGATGTTTCTATATATTTTCATGGAGACTGGCATGATTTATGCAGAGGCCCTCATCTGTCTTCAACGGGAAAAATTGGTAAGTACTTTAAATTAACAAAGGTATCAGGGGCTTATTGGAGAGGTGACTCAAATAATGAAATGTTGCAAAGAATTTATGGAACAAGTTGGGCATCACAAAAAGATTTAGATGAATATTTAAAAAGAATAGAAGAAGCAGAAAAAAGAGACCACAGAAAACTTGGAAAAGAAATGGATTTATTTCACTTTAGGGAAGAAAGTCCAGGATCAGTATTTTGGCATGAAAAAGGTTGGAAGTTATTTCAAAAATTAGTTGCATATATGAGAGCTAGACAAGAAAAAGCTGGCTACAAAGAAGTGAATACTCCTGAAATTTTAGATAGATCTCTTTGGGAAAAATCTGGCCACTGGGAAAAATATGGAGAGCACATGTATACCTCTCAAACACCAGATGAAAAAATATTTGCAATAAAACCAATGAATTGTCCAGGTCACGTACAAGTTTTTAATCAAGGATTAAAAAGTTACCGAGATCTTCCTTTAAGAATTTCAGAATTTGGAAAAGTACACAGATATGAGCCTTCAGGTGCTTTACATGGACTTTTAAGAGTTAGAGCTTTTACTCAAGATGATGCTCATATTTTTTGCACAGAAGATCAAATTACATCAGAATGTTTGATTGTTACTAATTTAATTTTAGATATTTATAAAGATCTTGGATTTGAAGATGTAATATTAAAATATTCAGATAGACCAGATTTAAGAGTTGGTGATGATAATGTTTGGGACAAAGCTGAAAAAGCTTTATTAGATGCAGTTAAAGCTTCAAAGCTTCAATACACAATTAATAAAGGAGAGGGAGCATTCTATGGTCCAAAAATTGAATTTGTTTTACGAGATGCTATTGGTAGGGATTGGCAATGTGGAACTTTACAAGTAGACCTTAATTTACCAGGAAGATTAGATGCTTCTTTTGTTGATAAAGATGGAACTAAAAAAATTCCTGTAATGCTTCATAGGGCGTTATTTGGATCATTAGAAAGATTTATTGGAATTCTTATAGAAAATTATGCAGGCAAATTTCCATTTTGGATAGCTCCTTTACAAGCTGTTGTAATTCCAATTTCAGAGGAATTTGATTCTTATGCAAAAGAAGTAAATGAAAAAATTAATAATGCAGGCATAAGCTCTGAGGTAGATTTAAAAAACCATAACTTAAATTATAAAATTAGAGAACATTCACTATCAAAAATACCACTTTTATTGATTTGTGGAAAAAAAGAAGTTGACAGTAACTCAGTAACGATTAGAAGATTGGATACGAACAAACAAGAAAATATGGAATTAAACTTATTCTTAGAAACTTTCTCAGCTTTAAACAAAGCATCCTCAAACTAAGTGGCAGATTTTAAACAAAATTATTTTCAAAGAAGAACTAAAGATAAAGGTCCAAGATCTAACAATAGAATTTCTTCACCTGAGGTTCAAGTAATTGGAAGCGATGGTGAAAATATAGGAATCATAAATACAAATGAAGCCATATCAATGGCTAAAGAGCAAGGATTGGATTTAATTGAAATAGCTCCAAACGCAAAACCACCTGTATGTAAAATTATTGATATGGGTAAATTTAAATATGATGCTCAAAAAAAAGCAAATGTTGCTAAAAAGAAACAAAAAATAGTTTTATTAAAAGAAATTAAAATGAGACCAGTTACAGAAACTCATGATTATGATTTTAAAGTTAAAAATGCTAAAAAATTTATTGGAAAAGGTGACAAGGTAAAATTTACAATACGATTTAAGGGTAGAGAGCTACAACACTCACACTTAGGTAGAGAATTAATGGATAAAATAAAAGCTGATATGCAAGATATTGGCAAAGTTGAATTGCACCCAAAGTTTGATGGGAAGCAAATGATCATGGTTATTCAGCCTTTATAAGGCTTAATAGAGGTTGTAAATCCATTCCAATATTTGTATAAGTCCGCAGAATTATGCCAAAATTAAAAACTAAAAGTTCAGCAAAAAAAAGATTTAAAATCTCAGCTACAGGGAAAGTTATGATGGCTCAAGCTGGAAAGAGACATGGTATGATAAAAAGAACAAATTCACAAATTAGAAAATTAAGAGGCACGACTGCTATGTCAAAACAAGATGGCAAAATAGTTAAATCATACATGCCTTACAGTTTAAGAGGATAAAATGGCTAGAGTAAAAAGAGGCGTAACAAGTCACGCTAAACATAAAAAAGTTTTAAAAGCTGTCAAAGGTCAATGGGGCAGAAGAAAAAATACTATAAGAGTTGCAAAGCAAGCTATGGAAAAAGCTATGCAATATGCTTACAGAGACCGTAGAACTAAAAAAAGAGAATTTAAATCTTTATGGATACAAAGAATTAATGCAGGTGTTAGATCTGAAGGAATAACTTATTCAAAATTTATTAATGGTTTAACTAAATGTGGAATTAAGTTAGATAGAAAAATACTAGCTGAAATAGCATACGATAGCCCAGAAGCCTTTAAAACGATCGTTCAAAAAGCTCAATCGGCACTAAATTAATCTTCACTATTGTTTTTCTTCGGTGAAGAAATAATCTCTCAATATGTCTGATATTAAAAAAATAAAAGATGAATTTCTTTTAAAGTTAAAAGAAAATTTGGATTTAAATCAAGTTAATCAAATTAAAACAGAACTATTTGGTAAAACTGGGTTAATCAGCTCGCAATTTAAACAGCTTGGAAAATTAGCAGAAGAAGAAAGAAAAAAATTTGCATCAGATTTAAACTTAGTCAAAAGTGAACTTGAAAATTTAATTACTATAAAAATTGATGATATTGAAAAAAAAGAGATTAACAAAAAATTAGAAAAAGAAAAAATAGATATAACTTTACCAGAGAGACCTTTTGTTCAGGGAAAAATTCATCCTGTATCTCAAGTTATAGATGAAATTTCTTCAATTTTTTCAGAAATTGGTTTTAGTGTAGAAGAAGGACCAGATGTTGAAAATGAATATAATAATTTTACAGCATTAAATACACCTGATAACCATCCTGCAAGAGATATGCATGATACTTTTTATCTAGATGATGCAAAAGAACTATTGTTAAGAACCCATACTTCTCCAGTTCAAATTAGAACAATGCTTAATGATAAACCACCTTTTAAAATAATAGCACCTGGTAGAACATATAGATCTGACAGTGATCAAACTCATACACCAATGTTTCATCAAGTTGAAGGGCTACATATTGATAAAAATATTAATATGGGGCATTTAAAAGGATGCTTAAATTATTTTATTAAAGAGTTTTTTGAGGTTGATAAAATTAAAATGAGATTTAGACCTAGTCATTTCCCATTTACAGAGCCATCTGCAGAAGTTGATATTGGCTATGAAATAAAAGATGGAAAAATAGTAATTGGGGAAGGTGATAAATGGCTAGAAGTTTTAGGCTGTGGAATGGTTCATCCCAATGTTTTAAAAAATGTTAAAGTAAATCCTGATGAATTCCAAGGTTATGCATTTGGAATAGGAATAGATAGGCTCGCAATGTTAAAATATGGCATTAATGATTTAAGAGCCTTTTTTGATTGTGACTATAGATGGCTAAATCATTTTGGATTTGATCCAATAGATGTCCCAACAAACTATAGGGGCTTAAGCCGATGAAGATTACAACAGCATGGCTCAAAGATCATTTAGATACCAAACTTAATGAAAATCAAATCATCGATAAACTTACAGATATTGGTTTAGAAGTAGAGGGTGTTGATAGTCAATCAGGAGAGCTTGATCAATTTGTAATTGCCAAAATTTTGAAGGCTGAAAAGCATCCTGATGCAGATAGGCTTAGAGTATGTGATGTTGATATAGGTTCGGGCAAACCAGTAAAAGTTGTTTGTGGAGCTCCAAATGCTAAAGAGGGTTTATTAACAATTTATGCTCCTCCTGGCGCTGTAGTGCCAAAAAGTCAAATGAAATTGGTGGTAAGTAAAATAAGAGGTGTAACCTCATATGGAATGCTTTGTTCAGAATCTGAACTTAATCTATCAAACGAAAGTGATGGCATAACAGAGCTTTTACCAGAAAAATATAACAAAAAAGTAGGAGAAAATTATTTTCCAAAAAAAAATTTAAATGTAATTGATATTTCTATTACACCAAATAGAGCAGATTGCTTAGGGGTTAGAGGGATAGCAAGAGATTTAGCTGCTGCAGGCGCGGGAAGATTAATAAATCAAAAAGAAAAAAAACTTGATAAAAAAAATAAACAAACAATTAGTGTAAAAATTGAAAATGAAAAAAATCAAGCATGTATATCCTTTGGTAGTTGTTTAATTAAAGGAGTAAAAAATACTGAAAGTCCAGAGTGGCTAAAAGACAAAATAATTGCTCTAGGCCAAAAACCTATTTCGGCAATAGTTGATATTACAAATTATGTAATGTTTGATTTGAATAGACCACTTCATGCATATGATGTTGATAAAATAGATAAAGGAATAGTTGTAAGAAATTCTAAAAAAGGTGAAACATTCGAAGCATTAGATAATAAGGAGTATAAATTAGAGGATGAGATGTGTGTCATATCAGATGCGTCAGGCGTATTAGGTCTTGGAGGCATAATAGGAGGCACAAGAACTGGAACTGAACTAGATACAAAGAATGTGTTAATTGAGTCTGCTTACTTTAGTCCACGATCAATCAGAAAATCATCTAAAATCTTGAATATAGATACGGATGCAAAATTTAGATTTGAAAGAGGTATTGATCCATTATCAATTGATCAAGGACTTGAAAGAGCAGCTAATTTAATACAAGAAATATGTGGTGGTGAAGTTAGTGAATTTGATATTCAAAAAATTGAAGATGTTAAAAAAAAATCATTAAAATTTGATCCTTCTTTGTTTGAAAAAATTACTGGATTTAATATTGATATAAAAGAAATGATAAAAATCTTAGATAACCTAGGATTTGAAATTAAAGAAAACAAGGGAATGCTAGATGTCGTTATACCATCTTGGAGACCAGATATTTCACAAGAAGTTGATGTGGTAGAAGAACTTGTAAGAATTAAGGGTTATGATCAAATTAAAATTATTGAACCTGAAAAAGTTAGAAAAAAACAAACATTAAATTTAAAACAAAAATTATTTCATTTTTTACAAAGATCTATTGCTTCTAAGGGGTATTTTGAAGCTATCACATGGTCTTTTACCGACAGTAAAATTAATCAACTATTCATTGAAAATAACAAAGAAATTAAAATAATTAATCCTATAAGTTCTGATTTGAACGTTTTGCGAAGTTCAATTTTTTCTAATTTGATAATTCATTTGAATAAGAATTTAGGAAGAGGATTTAAAGATTTGTCATTTTTTGAAATAGGTCCAACTTTTTTAGGATCTGAGCCAGGTGAGCAACAGACAGTCGCTACTGGATTAAGATCAGGAAAATTGGCTAGGCAGAGCTGGCTGGAAAAAGAAAGATTAATAGATGTGTTTGATGTTAAAAGTGATGTTATCAAAAGTTTAGTTGAAGCAGGTTATAATAAAGATAAGCTCTATATTGATGATGAAACACCAAGTTATTATCACCCTGGAAAATCAGGAAGAATATTTCTTAACAAAGGAAAAGAAAAAGTAGTTGCTTTTTTTGGTGATATTCACCCAGGTATATTAAAAAAATTAGATATTAAAGTTGAGTCTTTAGTGGGTTTTGAAATATTTTTAGACAATTTAAAACAGCCAAAAAAATCATTAAAAGATCAAAAAACTCAGTATAAATATTCAGATTTTCAAAAATCAGAAAGAGATTTTGCTTTTGTTTTAGATAAAAATTTTAAAGTTCAAGAATTAATCGAAACAATCTCTAATGTAGACAAAGAATTAATAAAATCTGTCAAAGTATTTGATGTTTATGAAGGAGCCAATATTCCTGAAGGTAAAAAATCAATTGCATTAAATGTAATTATTCAATCTTTAGAAAAAACTTTGACTGAAGATGATTTAAACAAAATTAATCAACTTATTATTTCTGCTGTTGAATCTAAAACTGGTGCTAAGATTAGATCATAATCATGACAAAAATTGATCACATCAGAAACTTTGCAATCATTGCGCATATTGATCACGGTAAATCAACAATTGCAGATAGGATAATTCATAGTTGTGGTGGTCTAACCGAAAGAGAAATGAAGGCACAAGTTCTAGACTCAATGGATATTGAGAGAGAAAGAGGCATAACTATTAAAGCTCAAACAGTTAAACTTAATTATAAAGCAAAAGATGGTAAAGAGTACATTCTAAACATAATTGATACTCCAGGACACGTAGATTTTAGCTATGAAGTTAGTAGATCTCTATATGCATGTGAGGGATCTATTTTAATTGTTGATAGTACCCAAGGAGTAGAGGCTCAAACATTGGCTAATGTTTATCAAGCTTTAGACACCAAGCATGAGATAGTACCTGTACTAAATAAAGTTGATTTACCAGCATCAGACTTAGAAAAAACAAAACAAGAAATAGAAGAAGTTATAGGTATTGATACTGAAAATGCCATACCTTGCTCTGGAAAAACAGGTGAGGGTATAGAAGATATTCTAGAACAAATTATTGTGTCACTACCAGCTCCAGAAGGAGAAAAAGATGCTGATTTAAAATGCTTATTAGTTGACAGTTGGTATGACACTTACTTAGGGGTGGTTATTCTAGTTAGAGTTATTAATGGAAAAATTTCAAAAAATATGAAGATCAAAATGATGTCTACTGACCAAGAATATATAATTGAAAAAGTAGGTGTATTTACTCCAAAAGCAACTGATGTTAATGAATTAAATGCAGGAGAAATTGGTTTTATAACAACAGGAATAAAAATTTTATCAGAAACAAAAGTGGGAGATACTATTTGTGATGCAACTAAACCACCTCAAGAAGCACTACCTGGATTTAAACCAAGTAAGCCAGTTGTATTTTGTGGTTTGTTTCCTGTTGACAGCTCTGAATACCAAAAATTAAAAGATGGTTTAGGTAAACTTCAATTAAATGATGCTAGTTTTTCATATGAGGCAGAATCTTCATCTGCGTTAGGTCTTGGCTTTAGATGTGGTTTTTTAGGTCTCTTGCATTTAGAAATTATAACTGAAAGATTAGAAAGAGAATTTGATATAAATTTATTAACCACAACACCAGGGGTTGTTTATAAAGTTCATATGAACAAAGGGGAAATAATAGAGTTACAAAACCCTTCAAGTTTACCAGAGCCTACTCTAATCAAATTTATTGAAGAGCCTTGGATTAAAGCAACAATTATTACACCAGATCAATATCTAGGAGCAATTATAAAAGTTTGTCAGGATAAAAGAGGAGTACAAACAAACTTAAGTTATTCGGGTAATAGAGCTGTTTTAAATTATGAAATCCCTCTAAATGAAGTTGTTTTTGATTTTAATGATAGGCTTAAATCAATGACTAGTGGCTATGCAAGTTTTGATTATGAGATCATAGGTCATAGAGAAGGAGATTTAGTAAAATTAGGAATACTTGTTAATGCTGAGCCAGTAGATGCTTTATCAATGATGGTTCATAAAGATTTTGCACAAACTGTTGGAAGAGAGGTATGTGAAAAATTAAAAGATTTAATCCCACGTCATAATTTTATGATTCCAGTGCAGGCAGCAATTGGAGGAAAAATTATAGCAAGAGAAACTATTAAGGGTTTTAAAAAAGATGTTTTAACAAAAATTCATGGTGGTGGTGCTAGAGATAGAAAAAGAAAACTATTAGATAAGCAGAAAAAAGGAAAAGCTAGAGGAAAACAGTTTGGAAAAGTTGAAATACCACAAGAAGCATTTATTGGTGTTTTAAAAATAAATAAAGATAGTTAATTTTTTTATGTCACTTTCAAAGTTAACAATAGTAATACCTACATTTTATCCAGGAAAAATAATTAAAAAGTGTTTAGCATCATTACCCTTAACATCTGAAATAATTATTATAGATAATGGAGAGGATCTAGAGTTAGAAAAAATTATAAAACTACAAAAACATAAAATAAAACATTATAAAGTTGGAGATGTAGGTTTATCAAAGTCGTTTAATATTGCATTAGCAAAATCTAAAAATGAAAATATATTAATTACACAACCGGACGTATATTTTGAAAAAAATTCAATAATTAATCTTATAAAAGCACAAAAAAAATATAAAACACCAAATGAAACAGAGTTGTTAGCTCTTGAAGCGTTAGTAGAAACCTTAGAAAAATGTAATGATGATATGTCTCCAGAGAATATTCAAACACTGATTTATTCAACAGGTAAAGAAAATGGCTATACAGAAAATTTAAGAGATTGGTTTAAATTGATTTATGAGGTAGTTTTTGGAGATGAAAATGGGCCTCGGATGGGATTTTTTATAAGCTTTTTTGGTGTAAAAGAAACAACCGAGCTATTAATGAATAAACTAAAATAATGTTTTCTAAACTAAGACCACTGATATTTAAGGTAGATCCAGAAAAAGCACATACATTAGCAATAAAGTCATTAAAATTTAATTTAATTCCAAACGTATTTGATGAAAATAAAAATGATCCTATATTTCAAACAAAAATTTTTAATACAGATTTAGATAACCCAATTGGAATAGCAGCTGGTTTTGATAAAAATGCTGAGGTATACAACCCATTATTTAAATTAGGATTTGGATTTGTAGAAGTTGGAACAATTACTCCCTTGAAACAATATGGAAATCCTAAACCAAGGGTATTTAGGCTTGTGGAAGATGAAGCATTAATTAATAGACTTGGGTTTAACAACCACGGATCAAAAGTTATTATAGACCGAATTAAATCAAATAATAAGTTAGGAATACTTGGAATTAATGTTGGCCCCAACAAAGACTCTGATGATAGAATGAATGATTACTTAGTTGGATTAAGAACTTTTCATAAAGTTGCAGATTATATAACTATAAATATTTCATGTCCTAACACAGAAGAGGGCAAAACCTTTGAAGATCCTGAGACATTAAATGATTTATTATATCAGATAAATTTAGTGAGAAAAACGGATAAGCCACTTTTTGTAAAATTCTCATCAGATGCTGATTACGTAGTGTTAAAAGAGTTGACAGATATTTGCTTAAATCACAGAGTTGATGGCTTCATATGTAGTAATACAAGCTCAAATCGTATTAATTTAAAAACTGAACTTCACGAATTGACAACAATTGGAAAAGGTGGATTAAGTGGAAAACCTGTCAAAAAAGCTTCACTAAAAAATGTTGAATTAGTTCGTTCATTTGCTCCAAACTCAGTTGTTATTGGAGTCGGTGGTATTTCTAGTGGGGAAGATGCTATTGATTATTTGAAAGCTGGAGCCGACCTAATTCAAGTTTATACAGGATTAATTTATGAAGGGCCAAGTTTAGTTAAACGAATTCAGACTAAACTAATTGAGTATTTTAATTGATCTATGTTTTTAATCGGCAATAAAGGAAACATGAATACGAATCAAATAAAGTGCAAAACTAATTGATTATTAATCGTTTATAGATCGCTGTGTGGCACTTTATTTAACTTATAATAACCGTTGGAAACTTACTTAATTCCAATAGAATCTTTT
>ENA-OWNS01000808-OWNS01000808.1-marine-metagenome-genome-assembly--contig:-NODE-808-length-13612-cov-7.441818_pt1 | contig 13612 bp, 10 predicted proteins | sample MGYA00238137_ERZ651772 | MGnify/ENA primary metagenome ERZ651772 (study PRJEB26903, sample SAMN06264699) | marine metagenome | isolation source: Columbia River Estuary | place: USA:Columbia River Estuary... | reverse complement strand
AAACCAGCAGCTAAGAAACCAGCAGCTAAGAAACCAGCAGCTAAGAAACCAGCAGCTAAGAAACCAGCAGCTAAGAAACCAGCAGCTAAGAAGTCGGAAACTAAATAAATCAACTAAGCGCATATAGAGGAGATTACTTATGGCAATTACAGCCGCTTTAGTGAAGGAACTAAGAGAAAGAACAGGCGCAGGCATGATGGACTGCAAGAAAGCCTTAATGGAAACAAGTGCAGACCTAGAGGCAGCAATTGACCTAATGCGAGCCTCAGGCGCAGCCAAGGCGGCTAAAAAGTCCGGGCGTGTTGCATCAGAGGGTCTTGTATGCCTGACCGTCAGCGATGACAACAAAAACGCTGCAATTCTCGAAGTCAACTCTGAAACAGACTTTGTTACAAAAGGCTCCGCCTTTATCGACTTTGTTGGCGCCTTAGGAATTCTTGCATTAAAGAATAAGCCTGAGTCTCTTGAGGCTTTTTTAAGCCAAACTTTAAGTTCTGGCGAAACAGTTGATGAGGCTAGACAGGGCATTATAGCAAAAATTGGTGAAAATATTTCTGTCAGAAGACTCCAGATTGTTACTACAGAAAATGGCGTATTAGGCGCTTATAAACATGGCGAGCGCATTGCTGTCCTCACTGTTTTATCTGGAACAGACGGCGAGCTGGCTAAAGATATAGCAATGCATGTTGCGGCCTCTAAACCAGAGTGTGTCAGCGAAGATCAACTTTCAAGTGAGCTGGTTGAACGTGAAAAAGCAATCTTTATAGAACAGGCTAAAGAAAGCGGCAAACCAGACAACATAATTGAAAAAATGATTGTTGGTAGAATGAAAAAATTTGTCAACGAAGTTACTCTTTATGGACAATCATTCGTTAAAGACCCAGATACTACAGTTGGGGCTCTTGTTAAGTCTAAAGGTGCAGAAGTTGAATCTTTTATTCGCTATGAGGTTGGCGAAGGAATGGAGAAGAAAGAAGACAACTTTGTTGAAGAGGTTATGGCACAGGCTCAAACATAACGCTTAAAAAATTCAATTAAAAGGGCGCTCACAGGCGCCTTTTTTTGTTCGGTTCTTGCCAGTTTATATATTGGCTTTATCCTTAATAATGAGCTTCATTATTGCGGGCATTAAGAAAAAATCAGCCACTAGTGCAACTAGAATTGCGCATGCAGTTAAAACACCAAAATCAAACATGTTGTTCATTTGCGAAAATGTCAAAACTAGAAAGCCAAGTGCGAGCACTATTGACGTCAAGGTTATTGCTCTACCCGTGCCCATAAGCGTTAATCTAACAGCCTTATCAACGTCGTTATACTGAAGTTCATAACGCCTAAAGTTGTGCATAAAGTGCACTGTATCATCTACAGCCAATCCAAGAGCGATTGCGCCAATTAATAGCGTAAACATGTCAAGTGGCATCTTAAAAATAACCATGATAGTTGACAGAAATATAATCGGCAGGATATTTGGAATCATACTAATGAGTCCAATTTTTAAATTGCCAATTAGAAGCACCATTAATACAGTAATTAATGAAAAAGCCAATATGTAGCTGGTTGCGCTGCTATATATTGCCTCTTCAAAGGTAACTGTCATCAGGGTTCCAATACCCGTAAAAGAAACCGAAGCAAGTGCGCCAAACTCTTTATCTAGATATGTCTGCGCCCTGTCAATAAATATTTTTGCTTCGAGCGAATCGATGAATGGTGTTTTAAGCGTTAAGCGTGCTTTAGAGTAGTTCGCATCAACAAGGCTGTTAAGGTCTCCGTTTCCGCTGCTTTCAAAAAGCAAGAACTCTTGCGCAATCAGGTCTGGGTTATCCGGAATAGAATAGTATTCTTCTCTATTTTCATTAAGCGCTTTATTTGTTTCCTTAATGATATCGATAAAACTAATAACTTTTCCAACAAACATGTTGCCACTAGTAATGGAGTCTATGTTTTCCGACACATCGTCTATTTTTCTTAAAAGTTCTGGATTATAGAGACCATTGGTTTTGCCAGTATCGATAATTACCTCTAGCGTAAGGGCGCCTCCTAAATTTTCGTCTACAGTTTCTGTTGCAATACGAGCAAAGTTGTCTTCAGGTAGCCACTGAAGAGGGAAATGAGAAAACCTAAGCTGGGTGGCAACGACAGCTGCAAAGATTATTAATATAGCGCTTATTGCAACTATTAGTTTTGGTCGCCCAGTGCCGACCTTGCTTATACCAAGAAGCGCTCTGTCCATTAAAGTGTTGCCCTCTACGTCAGCTTTTTGCTCTAGATGGGCAAAGTTTGTTTTTGCTATTAGTGCAGGAAGGAAAACAAGGGTAAACAACAATCCAACTAAAACTCCGCTACTCGCAAAAACACCAAGGTCTGATACAGGAGCAACGCCAGAAAACGAAAATGACCACAGCCCCGCTGCAGTTGTTAGAGAAGTCATAACAATCGCTAAACCAGAATGTCCCATTGCGTATCTAAGAGAGGCCTTCTTGTCTTTTGTGCGCATAAGGTCCTTATAAAAAATTGCCAACAGGTGAATAGCCGCACTGGTAACAACTGCCAGTAAAAAAGTAGGCATAATCTGTGTTGCCATTGTGAATGGCGCTGAAAAAATTGCCATCAATGAGACGGTAGTTATAAGCGTCAAGCCAACGCATATTAACGGCAAAAACACTCCAGAAATACGCCTGAAAAGAGCATACAAAACTATCATAATTATAACCATCATAAGGCTAATAAAAACCACCGCATCATTCATTAAGGCCTGCTTAAATATTCCGGCTATTGCTGCAGATCCTGATAAATATATTTCAAAATTGTCGTCATTAAAGCGCTCCATTATTTGCTGTGTTTTTAAAATTATTTCATCGTTTTCAGCGTCGCTTAAATAGAGCCTAGGGGCGCTTTGATCAACTTGAGCTTCGGCATCAAAATCTAGGAACTCTTCAAAATCTAGGGGCTCTTCAAAATCTATATTTACATCCTCACTTATTGCTTCTGCATTGGAATAAGTTTGTGTATCTATAGTAACCGTGGTCATTGTAAAGTCTTCGCTGTAGAGCAGGTTTTTATAAAAACTGTTATTTGTAATCGTTGACCTAAGCCTTGACATGTCCTCTTGAGTTTCAGGCAGGTCATCAATCAAAGGCTCTACAATCAATTCGCCTTCTATTCCAAAAGTATTCCTTGCATTGATTAACGAATCAACGCCCTTAATATGAGGAAGCTCGTCCTCCAATACGCTATGAAAGTTGTCAAGTTTTTTCAGAAAACCTAGATTAAATATACTGTCAGTTTTAACAGCAATCATGAGCTTTTCATCTCGCCCAAACTGATCTCTAAAGACGTCATACTCAATCCGCATTGGATTAGTCTTATGCAAAAACCCTTCAGTTGAGGTGTCCATTTTTAGTGTCGGCAACTGTGATCCGAGAGCCCCCACAAAAAGCACGACAATAAGAATTGCTTTTGTCGCGTTATCGTATAGCCAATCTGAGAAGGACTCGAACTTATTTTCTGCTTTAGTACGCCAATTCATTGCTTTCATTCGTTAGTTAATAAAATATGGAAACGTGTCTGCGAGTGGAGCTCCCTTCCTATAAAGGCTCTATAACAGCGCCTTGATTCTTATCTTGGTCTTGATTGTTTTTCATAACTCGCCAGGACACATAGAGGCCACTACCAATAATAATAACTAAGCCAAGTATCGCCTGAAAGTTGGGCATAAATCCAAACACTAAATAGCTCAAAATTATAGCGCCAACAATCTCAAAATAATTAAATGGGCTTAATTCAGAGGCGCTAGCATACTCAAAAGCCTTAATAATCATAAAGTGAGATGCTGCTGCAAACAAGCCCATTGCTGCGCCCAATAAAAAACCCCTTAAGTCAGGCGCCGTCCATGAAGAGATCGCTAAAGGAGTCATTATAAGCATCCCAACCATGGCAGAGTAAAATAGTGTCAGCACTGGTGGCGCTCGAAATGATAGTTTTTTAGTGAAAATAATATAAAGCGCATAACACACTCCTGCAATTACAGCTAATAACAAGCTTGGCTGAAACTGCTCGCTATTTGGCTGCAAAACCACCACCACACCTAAAAACCCTATTGATACTCCAACTCCAATATACAAATCAAAGCGCTCTCCTAACATAAAAGGAGAAAGAACTGCAACAACTAGTGGTGAAATAAACAGAAGCGTAAGTGCGTTAGGAATAGGGTTAGATTTGATTGCTGCAAAAAAGAACAAGGTCGCCATTGTCAGCATTAAACCTCTTAAGAATTGGAGGCCAGGGTTTTCGGGCATTTTTTTCCACTTAACTTTTTGCCAAAAAATTATTGGCAGTAACCAAAAAGCGTGGAAAAAAAACCGCATCCAAGTAACCTGCATTACAGAGTAGTCTTCACTTAAAAGCTTGGCAAAGATATCTAGAAAAGGAACGGTGCTCATGCCTAAAAGCATAAGGCCTATGCCCTTAAGTACAGTTTTATTAGAAAAATTCATAAGATTAACCTTAAGAAACTGTGCTGATTGTACAACAACAAATACAACAAGCAAGGATTAATAATACTAAGGCGTGTACGCTAAGATTTTTTTCTTATTGCCTTGAATGTTTTTTGTCAGTTTAGAAGAGATGGCGACTGGCTCTAAATTTGCATAGTCTTCATGGTTTTTTGCTACTGTCTCTGAATCATATAAGTAATTAACCATGACGCCCCAAGAGTCTTCTAACGCCAATTTATTGGTGTTCGCCTCTAAATGAATTTGATTAAGAGAAGCCCCATTTCCGAGATGGAAGTGAGCAACTGAGTTTATTGCTTGGCCGCTTTTACGTTTCACTTGGGTTATATAATAATAGGTAACTCTGGCCAAAGCTAATTGATTTGGCTTGCTGTTTCCGCAGCACTCCTGAATGTCTTTGGCTATGTTTTCTGGCAACTCCTTATCTCCTGACAGCATGTTTTGTTCAGCCCATTTTTTTAATCCAGGAACTGGAGAAAGGGTAATAAATTGCCTTACTTGTTTAAGCTCTTGCTCTATTTCAGCTACCACTTGTTTAATAAGGAAGCTGCCGAAAGAAACATTTTTTAAACCCATTTGACAATTAGAAATTGAATAAAAAGCTGCTGTTGAGGCGCTGAGCGGATTGATAGGCTTAATATTCTTGTCTAGTATTGACATAATTGAGCTCGGCGCCTCGTTTAGTAAGGCGACCTCAATAAAAATAAGTGGCTCATTTGGAAGGGCTGGATGAAAAAAAGCATATAGCCTTTTATCGGCAGCCGCCACCCTGTTGTGCAAATCATCCCAGTCAGATATATCATGAACAGCCTCATACTCCATAATTTTTTCTAGTACTTGTGCGCTAGTAGACCAGTCAATACGCTCCAGCCTCAAGAAGCCTCTGTTGAACCAAGACCTAAACAAATGAACAAAATCCGCATCAAGTGGCTTTAATTCAGGGGATTTTTTTAAAGACCTTAGAAGTGACTCTCTCATCTTTAATAATACTGCTGTCCCATTTGGGACTTGATTTAACCTTCTTAGAAGCTCATGGCTTTTTGGTTCAGCTAATTTATGTAAGGCTCGAAGTTGCTTTTCATTATCAATGCGAAGCCCTCCTATCGCTTTTCTTAGTTCTGCCTTGTTCGCGCTGAACTGACTGAGCATCAATGAAAAGAAATGTTTTTTTTGTTCATCAGTGAAAGTGACAAAATCATCTAAAATTATTTTTGCAAGCGAGAATAGTGTTGCCTCACTATTATTGCTTACTAGTTGATGACAAAGGCTGATTAGGCTTTCTGGACTAGAGGGCTTTTTGTTTGATTTTCCTTTTCCAATTCGCTGTATAAAGGTGTTTAAAAATTTTAGATGTTGACTCATATAAATCCAATTTAGTTTTAGTTAAAAAGATCTTTGCAGCTTTTGACTTTGTTTTATTGTCTAGGGAAATTTCTCCATCAAGCAAAAAAATTAAAAGAGAGGGTGGTGCCGTCGGACGGAGTCGAACCGTCACAGCTTGCGCTACAGCCCCCTCAAGGCTGCGTGTCTACCAATTTCACCACGACGGCTTTGATTAGTTGCTAGGTATTTCGCTTGTATTAGAGTCAGCAGAATCATCACTCATAGTATTTTCAGACATAATGCTTTGCCCTGAGTCTGAAGCAGCTCTTTCGGTTGTTGCAAAATATGCAAGGCTAATACTGGTAATAAAAAACCCTATTGCTATGACTGCTGTTAGTTTGTATAAGAACGAGTGAGCTCCTCTCGCGCCAAAAACAGAGCCTGCAGCGCCAGAACCAAAAGCAGCGCCAGCATCTGCCCCTTTACCATGCTGAATTAAAATAAGCCCAACAAGCCCCAAAGCCAACAACACATGGGCCACTAAAATTATTTGAAATGTCATATTAACCTGCCTTACAAATATGTAAAAAATCTTCCGCTTTAAGTGCCGCACCGCCAATTAAACCACCGTCAATGTCGGGACATGCTATTAACTCATTAGCATTTCCAGCATTCATACTACCGCCATACAAAATTGGTGTAGTTTGTGCAATTGTTTCATTGCTTTCTCCTAGAAGACTGCGAATAAACAAGTGTACTGATTGTGCCTGTTCAGGGCTTGCTGTAACCCCTGTACCAATAGCCCATACCGGCTCATAAGCAACAATAATATTATTAAAAGCGTTGATGCCTACTAGCTCAATAACAGCATTAATTTGCTCAGCAACAACAGTTTCTGTTTTTCCATCCTCTCTTTGCTCTAATGATTCTCCAACACAAAGCAGGGGGATTAGGCCAGCTTCTAAAGAGGCTTTAACCTTTTCAGCAACAATAGCGCTTGTTTCTCCATAAAAACTTCTTCGCTCAGAGTGTCCAACAATAACATGCTTTGCGCCAAAGTCTTTAATCATGCTTGCGCTTACTTCTCCAGTGAATGCGCCCGATGCATTTATATTAAGATTTTGAGCCCCAAGCATAATTTCACTGTCTGCAATCAAGGACTCAACCTGAGATAAATAAGGAAAAGGCGCGCACACTAAAACTTCTGATTTAACGCCGTCCATCCCAGATAAAATGCCCGCCATTAGTTTTTTAACAGACTCTTTGCTGGCGTTCATTTTCCAGTTTCCAGCAACAATGGTTTTACGCATACTTTTCGCGACTAATAAAAAGAGGGCAATGTTACGCTAAAATACCAAAAAAATCAATTGGCAGAGCCTCTTGCTTAGGTATTTTTAATAAATTTAATTTTGCTTAAGTTGCGGCATTTCACGCATAAAAATTGCCTTCTCAATTTCTTGCTCTGAAGCCTCAAAGTTTTCAGCCGCAAGGTGTCCTGAAAAAATAGCATCAGCTATAAGGCCTGGAGCCTCAGCGTCTCCTATTAATTGAATGTGTCTTGAGCCCTTTTCTTGTTTAATTAATTGATTATAGAGCGTGTCGTTTGGTGAACGCTCAGTAACAAGTATCAGTGTTTTACAAGCGATGTTTGTTTTATCGCCAGTAAAAACACATCGAGATTCTAAATTATTTCCTTTGGCAAGCGCTATGGTTTTATTGGCGATTATTTTGACTTTTTGTTTTAATAATGACTCTTGTATTCTTGTTTGTTCTAAGGTAGACACAGTCCATGGTGACACCACGCTTGCCGGGGTTACAAAAGTAATTGCATGCCCATCAGAGCTGAGGTGGTCCGCAATAACTCCTGCCAAATAACCCTGGTCATCGTCATAAATAACAACCGGCTCTTGGATTGTGTTGCTCTCTCTTATTGCCTCCACTGGTGATAGTACTTGAACTTCGTCAAGCCCAGTAATTGCTTTTCTTTGGCTTCGCCCAACTCCGTCTTTTCGCCAACTGGAGCCTGTAGCTATAAATATATTGTTAATACCGAGTTCATTTATATGCTCAAGGGTCAACTCGCTCTCTTTATAAACTTCAATGTTGTTTTTTTGTTGTATTTCATAAACCCTGTTGTCAACGACCCTCTTCCAAGCGGAAAGCCCCTTAAGGCTTGACTCAAAAAGAACTCGCCCACCAAGTTCTTTTTTAGCCTCACTTAAAACAACTTGGTATCCTCTTCGTGCCAACTGCATAGCGCACTCAAGCCCAGCAGGGCCAGAGCCAACAACTAATGCTGACTGGTCTGTCTTTTTTGGTCTAACCAATTCAGGGTCCCACCCGCGCCTCCACTCTTCTCCCATTGTTGGGTTTTGTGTGCACCTAATAGGGACCGCGAAATTGTCGCTTGAAACACAAACATTACAGCCTATGCATTCTCGAATTTCATCAACTCTTTGATCTCTTATCTTGTTTGGCATGTAAGGATCAGCAATTGAAGGCCTTGCAGCGCCAATTAAATCGAGCACTTTTCGTTTTACTAGGCTTGTCATTAAGTCTGGCGATGTAAATCTTCCCACGCCAACAACGGGCTTGGTTGTAAGGCTTTTGACAAACTCTATATAGGGCAGTTGATAGCCTTCATTAATTTCAAAGCGCGAGGTGAGTGAGTCGTTTGACCAGTCAGAAACATTAACGTCCCAGAGGTCAGGAATTTCTGCCAACATTTCAACTACAGCTCTACCCTCTTCGAAGAATTGCATTCCATCTGATCCTTTAAGCTCGTCAACGGCAAACCTAAAAGCAACCGCACAAGTGTCTCCAACCGCATCTTTAGTTTCTTCCAACAACTCTCGTGTCAAACGAACGCGATTTTCAATACTGCCGCCATACTCATCAGTCCGATTGTTAATCTCTGGAAGCATAAACTGCTGAGTAAGTGTCATGCCATGGCCGGCATAGACATAAATAATATCAAAGCCGGCGGCCTTAGCGTTTAACGCCGCCTTTCGGTGCCAGCTTCTAAACTCAGCAATGTCTTTTTTATTCATTCGCTTAGTTTGTTTGGGATAAACAAGATCTATTGATTGGCTTACAGGCGAGATAACAGGAAGCCTTGAATATAAGTTAGCAGAATGGTTTCCATTGTGAGCTAATTCTATCGCTGCAAGTGCCCCATGCGAGTGAACGGCTTCTGTCATTAATTGTAATGCGGGTATGTCTTTTTTATCCCATATTCGCTGCTCAGCGTAAGGTGACAGGTCAGAGCTAGGATGTATCTCGGACTCTTCGGTGCTAACCACCCCCCAACCGCCTTTAGCTTTAGTCTCTCTCATTGCTGCGTGTGCTTGTGGTCTCAAATGGCCCATGCCACAACAATGAGGCACCTGATAAAAACGATTTTTGGTAACAACTGGGCCAATTTTAACTGGCTCAAACAGGGTGATATATGGATTTTTATTCATTATATTGTTCAATACTTAATTAAGAATTATTCTGCTACAGGCTTTGGTTATCTTTTACTCATTACAGGTATCATTAGTATATCATTTTCATATTTGCCCTTACCTTATTATGTCTCAAACCTGGGTCCAGTGCTTAGACTCTCTAAAAAACTCTCTGCCATTAGGTGAGTTTAGTGTTTGGGTTAAGCCACTAAAGGCCATTGAAAAAAACGAAACATTAAGCCTTCTTGCACCAAGCGCCTCTGCACTAAAATATATAAGCAATCACAAAAACATTTCTACCGCGATTACTCTTACTGTCGCTGATTATGATCGAAAACTAAAGGTACGATTTGGAGTTGTAGACTCAGCAAAAAAACTAGCTGAGCAAAAAAAACACCACACCACACCCCTCTTTCCTGAATATACATTTGACAATCTGGTGCTAGGTAGCGCCAACCAGGTTGCTGCTGCTGCAAGCAGACAAATTGCTGAAAAAATTGGCTCCTCTCCGTACAATCCGTTTATTATTTATGGCGAATCTGGCCTTGGAAAAACACACCTAATGCAAGCAGCTGGACATCTTGCTTTAGAAAAAAACCCCAACGCTAAAATTATCTATGTTCCCTTAATGGATTTTGTTAGAAATATTACAACCAGCTTAAGACACAATACCATTGAAAATGTTAAGCTTTTTTATCAGTCTGCAGACCTATTATTAGTTGATGACATTCACCTAATAGCAGGAAAAGACAAATCACAAGAGGAATTTTTTCACATTTTTAACTTTTTATTTAGCACAAAAAAACAAATCATATTTACCTGTGATCAGCCGCCAAAAAACATTAAAGATCTTGAGAATAGACTTAAAACACGCTTCTCTCAAGGCCTTAATTTACAGCTTTCTCCACCAGAGCTTGAAATGCGTGCAGCAATCTTGCTAAAAAAATCACAAAACACTCAAATTTCTTTAAACCTCAGTGAAGATATTGCACTTTTTATTGCAAGTCATGTTGTATCGAATGTTCGAGACCTAGAGGGAGCGCTGTTAAAACTAAAGGCCTTTGTAGACTTTTCAAGAATTGACCACTCTTTTATAACCAAAGACGTTGTTGAGGGGGCACTTGGTGACCTTATCAAGCCTCAAAAAAGATTTGTTGAAATAAACGAGGTTCAAAAAACCGTAAGCAAGTATTACGGTATTACTGTTTCTGACCTTGTTTCTAATTCACGCAGGCAGCACTTGGTTAGAGCGCGGCAAATGGCGATATATTTGTGCCACAACTTGACCTCGCTTTCGCTAGCAAAAATTGGGCACAATTTTGGAAACAGGGACCACTCTACCGTTCTTTACTCTTGCGAAAAGCTGAAAGAACTTATGAAAACAAATGAAGAAATAAAAAACGATATTGAAAACATTAAAATTAAAATTACTAACTTATAAACAAGATATTAAAAGTTGTGCTGTTGGTAATTACTAAAACATCTTATAATTAACGAAACAATTAACAATTATTCATAATAAAATGTTTAGATACTAACAAAATTTTCACCATGTAAAGCGCTGATAATATTTAAAAAAACCAAGTAATTAACAATAAAAACCCATACTAATAACAATAATAATTAATTTAATAAGACAAGCAGCCTATGAACACTGAACTGAGCGTAGAAGAATTAATTGAACCATTACAAACTGTAATTGGTGTTGTTGAAAAAAAACAAACACTCCCAATACTTTCACACGTATTAATTCAATTAAAGGAACAAACACTTACACTCACAACAACCGACATGGAGTTGGAAATAAGTGCGTCTAATAAAATAAAAAGCAAAGAAGAAGTTACTTTTACAATATATGCAAAAGATCTAATAGATATTGTTAGAAAACTACCAGAGAAAACCCAAATTAAATTTAAGATTGAAGAGTCGAAAATATATTTAAATGCAAATAAAAACACCTTTGAACTTAACACCTTTAACCATCTAGACTTCCCAGCCTTACCAAAAACACAAAACACAAGTGTTATAAAAATCAAGCAAGATAGTCTGAAAGAACTAATAGAAAACACGAGTTTTTCAATGGGCAACCAAGATATTAGGGCCTATCTAAATGGCTTGTTCTTTGAACTTAACAAAGATTCTCTTACAGTTGTTGCTACCGATGGACACCGCCTTTCAATCGGAGAGGTAAAACAAAGCAACGACCTTGAAGAAAGAAAAACAGTAATCTTGCCAAGAAAAGCAGTTCTTGAACTAACAAAACTCCTCAACAAAAGCACACAAGACACAGCTGAAATACATTTATCGGATAATTATTTTTCACTGATTGATACAAACACAAAAATAATCAGTCGATTAATCGACGGAAACTTTCCAAACTATAAACAAGTAATGCCGACTGATTTTAGCAATACGATTATTATTGATAGGATGGATTTTCTGTCAAGCCTACAACAAGCATCAATTTTTGTTGACGAGAGAACCAAGGGCGTGAAGCTTGTTTTTAGAGACGACAAACTAAGTATTTTTTCACACTCAGAAAGAGGAAGGGCGGAAACCCAACTAGAGGTAACAAAACAAGAAAAAGAGCTTGAGATAGCCTTTAATATTCACTACCTGATCTCCATCTTAGAGAAACTCACAACAACAAAAGTAAACATGGTTATACCTGGCGGTGAAAACAAATCTTGTTTGTTAAGTGCTACCGATGACGAAAGCTATCAGTACATAGTTATGCCAATGAGAATCTAAACAGCAACCTTAAATGGCAATTATTGAAAAGCTGCACATTCTTAGGTTCAGAAATTTAGACAACCAATACTTAGAACTAAATAAAAACATAAATCTGTTTATTGGCTCTAATGGACAAGGAAAAACAAACCTCATTGAGAGTATTTATTATCTCGGACACAACCGCTCTTTTAAGACAAAAAACATAAAAGACGTTGTTCCGTTTGAAAAAGGCTTTTTACAAATAAAAGCGGTAGTAGACGACGTCAGTGTTTCACTCAAAAAATCTAAACACAAAAGCGAGATTATATTTGATGATACAAAGGTTTCTAGTAACAGTAAGCTGACTCACATCCTTCCAACACAAGTTATTTCTCCCGACCGTGGCTTTGTGATAGGGGGAACCCCAAAACTAAAAAGATCTTATCTTGATTGGGGTGTTTTTCACACAAACAAAGATATGTTAAAAACATATAAATCGTACAACAAGGCTTTAAAAAATATTAACACACTTTTATCAACCAACAACCACAATCAACTGGAGGGGTGGTTGTCTCAAATCGCCACCCTTTCTGTTGAAATATCATTAGCTAGAAATAATTATATTGAAAACCTAAAGGCAACACCAAAAAAAGACCTGTTAAGTCCAATGACAAGCCTTATTGGCGTAAACAAGGGGTTTGATTTTACTTTACAACCGGGATGGACAAAAGATGTTGACTATCTAAACAAGAGTGAAATTTATAACTATCTGATAAAAAATATACATCTGTTTTTTAAAAATAAACACCTAAGTTATGGGCCACACAAAGCAACCCTTGATTTCTTTTTTGATAAAAAAAACGAAAACCACCTTTCAAGGGGCGAACAAAAAAAACTTTCTACTATTTTTTGGATGCTCCAAGTTCTTTTTTTAGTCGAAACAGGAGTTAAACCGATTGTATTAATTGATGATATTTCCTCTGAGCTCGATCAAAACAAAATTAACGAAACATTAAGTTTTTTAACACAGCTCGATGTACAAATCTTTATAACAGACATAGGCAATAAAGAACTACCACTGGATACAAAAAAAACATCAACTTATCATATAAAAAAAGGTGTTATATATAACAACTAACACTGTTTATTTTTTATTTTCAAATGGAAAATAAAGGCGCTTGAATTAACAGATGAATAAGCTGAAAAGTAAGTGCTCATGGTATAATAAATTTATTTTTAATAGGCCCTCATGACTGAAGAATATCAAGCCTCCAATATTAAGGTTTTAAAAGGCCTTGATGCTGTTAGAAAGCGGCCTGGGATGTACATTGGCGATACCGATGACGGAACAGGTTTACACCACATGGTTTTCGAGGTGGTCGATAATTCGATCGATGAAGCGTTAGCGGGACATTGCAACAAAATTGTGGTTGTTATTCACGACGACGACTCTATATCCGTGACTGATGATGGAAGAGGCATACCTGTTGATATGCATCCGGAAGAAAATGTGTCTGCAGCTGAGGTTATTATGACTGTTCTTCATGCGGGAGGAAAGTTTGACGATAACTCGTACAAGGTTTCTGGCGGGCTTCATGGCGTAGGTGTTTCTGTGGTTAA
>ENA-OWNS01000796-OWNS01000796.1-marine-metagenome-genome-assembly--contig:-NODE-796-length-13753-cov-6.097982_pt1 | contig 13753 bp, 10 predicted proteins | sample MGYA00238137_ERZ651772 | MGnify/ENA primary metagenome ERZ651772 (study PRJEB26903, sample SAMN06264699) | marine metagenome | isolation source: Columbia River Estuary | place: USA:Columbia River Estuary... | reverse complement strand
AAACAAATCTATATTGCTGACCCAGGAAGGCCCCCTTATTGGGAACTCTGTGACTATTGCGTCGAGGCCTTCGATGCCGAAATTGTCACACGAAGGATTTATGAGCCCTGGAAAACAGAGAAGTTTATTTTGTCAATTAATAGACAATAAAAAAGCCGGGGGGGGGACCGGCTTTTTTACTCACTCAGTGAAATGTCAATCTAAACTCACTTAACACTCACATCATCGATCCACACTTGTCCAACCGCACCGCCCATATCAAACAACACACGGCTATTGGCATCACCAAAATCATCACCATCAGCTGTTGTGGTGGTTATCGTATAGGTAAACGTTTGCCACTCAGTCGTCAAACTTACTGTCTCTGTTGCTGCAGAGTAAGGAGCAGCATTCAAACCAAGACCTGCGACCATTTCCCGTTCTACAGATCCCTTAGCTTTGAATGTTACATCGTACGCCGTAGCAGGCGTTAAAGTCATTACTTGACTTAGATTGACCGACCAAACATCTCCAGCAGAGGCAACGTCTACCGCAAAGTATGACGTTATCGCAGTGTCCGCATTAACCCAACCAGTTGAACCATCCTGGAAATCACCATTTGTGACTAGCTCAGAGCCAGCGACTGGCGTTTCAGCTGCCGCAGCACCAACAAAGGTGATGTCATCAAAGTAATAAGTCTCTGAAGATCCAGCTGAACCAAAGTTCATAAAGATAGATAACGTATCAAACACGTAATCCACATTTAGTTCCGCTGTACCCTCAGCCTGATTACTGAAGTCAAAAGTAAGAGTCTCCCACTCACCAGCTACAGTAGTTACCGCATCAGTTTCGACGGTATGAGTGTTATCACCTGACTCTTCAAGCTTCAGTCTAACGGTAATGCCAGCCTCAGGAGACCAAACACGTACACTCATAACTGTGTCAGTAGCGGTTAACGGATAAACAACATTACCTTTGGCAATCGTAGTTCCTGCCCAAGTCTCATTGCCTTTCACAATAGATACAACAGTATTAGTTGCATCGGTTGGATCAGCTACAAGAGTACTCACATTGTTTCCAAAATCAGCCAAACCATAGTCTGCGGTGGTGGAGTTAAAGTTAATCACCTCATCTACGTTAAGCACATTGTCATCTCCAGTACCTAGATCAACTGGATCAACTGGATCAACTGGATCAACTGGATCAACTGGATCAACTGGATCAACTGGGGCTGGGGTTGCAGCGGCGTTCTTAGCTAAATTAAACGTCCACCAAACACCCGCTCCAGCCTCTACAGAAACCGTTAGGTATTTACCATCTGCCGTAGCTGTTAACACATCATAGGTGATGGAATCTGGCGCTGAAGCTGAAGAAGATAGCTCAGAACCATTGACGGCTTTTGGAAGTCCAAGATGCGAACCCTTGCCAGTAATGGTAATTTTCCCTGCGGTTTCGTCATAACTATAGGTACCAGCAGAACTTCCATCATGAGGCGCTACAGGAGTGGCACACGCGTCAGCGCCGCCTTGCCATGCTTCAACCCAGGTGTCATCGCCCATCACATTGCGGAACGATCCGTCATCACCGAATACCATCGTGTCATCAAACCAACATGCACGCTCTGCTACAACATCGGCTCCGGTTGACCACCACTCCATACTGCCCGCAGTAGGTCCAACACCAGCAGCTCCCTCGCCATCCAAAGACCAGCTACCTGCAAGAGCAGAAACCGGCACCTTGACTAAATTGAACGTCCACCAAACTCCGGCACCAGTCTCAACTGTAACAGTCATGTTGTTACCGTCAGCAGTCAGTGTAAGAACCTCATAGATGATCGAATCAGGAGCAGAACCAGATGCGCTTAGCTCTTCACCATTAACAGCTTTTGCAAGTCCTAGGTGGGCACCTCTTCCATTGATCGTTAACTGAGCTGCCGCTTCATCGTAGTAAAAAGATGCAGCATTTGAACCATCATGCGGAGCTACAGGGGCACCACAGGCATCTGTCCCACCCTGCCACGCTTCAATCCAAGTGTCAGCACCAAGAACGTTTGTGAACGATCCATCTTCACCAAAAGTATATCGATCATCGAACCAACAGGCTCGTTCAGCTACCACTGTTTCATCAGCAGACCACCATTCCATGCTACCAGCAACTGGACCAACACCCGCGGAACCAGCACCATCGAGACGCCAATTACCAGCAAGGGGTGATGGCGGCACTTTAGCTAGATTAAAGGTCCACCAGACACCAGGCGCCGTTTCAACAGTCACTGTTAAGCTCATGCCGTCAGCTGTTAGTGTCAAAATATCGTACGTAATAGAATCTGGCGCTGAAGCGGACGACGCCAGCTCCTGACCATTGACTGCTTTGGGCAAGCCTACATGAGCACCTCTGCCAGACAAAGTGAGTGTCCCGGCAGCCTCGTCATGAGTAAATGTTGCTTCCGCACTTCCATCATGAGGGGCAACCGGCGCACCACAAGCATCAGCTCCACCCTGCCAAGCCTCTACCCAAGTGTCGTTGCCAAACGAATTCTTGAAGGAACCATCCGTTCCAAATGTGTAGAAATCATCAAACCAACAAGCTCTTTCTGCTACAACATCCGCTCCAGTAGACCACCATTCCATGCTTCCGGCTGTGGGGCCTACACCTGCTGCTCCCTCACCGTCAAGTTTCCAAACACCGACGAACGGAGAAACTGGCTTCTTGGCCAAATTAAATGTCCACCAAACCCCAGGGGCCGTCTCTACTGTGACAGTTAAGTTCATACCGTCCGCAGTTAACGTCAAAATTTGATATGTAATCGAATCAGGGGCAGATGCTGAGGCCGATAATTCTTGCCCATTAACAGCTTTGGCTAGACCCAAATGAGCGCCTCTACCGTTAATAGTTAGTGTTGCGCCAGCTTCATCCCAAACCCAAGAAGCTGCAGCACTGCCATCATGAGGAGCAACTGGTGCCGCACAGGCATCGGCGCCTCCATCTTGCCAAGCCTCTACCCAGGTATCATCGCCCTGAATATTTTTAAACGTTCCATCTTTTGCAAACGAGAATATATCATCAAACCAGCACGCACGTTCCGCAACGACATCAGCGCCTGTTGACCACCATTCCATACTACCTGCAGTCGGCCCAACACCCGCCGCTCCTTCTCCATCGAGCAGCCACTCACCAACAAGAGGATCTTCAACTGGTGCCACACACCCTTCTGCACAGTACTGCACTCTGCTTCCGTCAGTCGTTTCAGATACATCAACGCCGGGCTCACCGCTGGTATCGCTAAACGAAATATTAAACGTGACATATCCATCAACATCCGACTCAACCATTTCACGGGATGCTGACCAATCTCCAATTTTACCTACAACCTCAGTCGCCACACCATTAATGGTAACAACCGGCTGCATCAATGCTTCTGTAGCTGTGAAGTCAACTTTAATTGACTGACCCAGCTTTGCCACACCATCAGGGCTAGAGTTTTTCTCTTGCTGTTGCAATATCATTACGCTTGTCAAGGTTGGCGCAATACCATCCGGACCAGCTGGTTCTGGCAGATCATTTTCAGTAACAGTATTTCCACCGCCACCACAGGCCGCAAGAAATAGCGAAAAGGATAACGCTAGAACAGAACCTAAATGGTTAGCTTGGAAAAAAGATTGGAACCAGCCCAAATAGCTGACGGTTGATTGCGGACGCATAACTCCCCCTGACAAAAGTTTAATTTTTTATTCAGCACAAACTGAAAATATTTTTCTCACTCTGAATTCTCTGCCCCCTTAGCCGCAACCTCCATAGCAATTCGGTGAATAGGGATATATATGCGATGAATTGGTTACAGAAACGTTAAACCTGAATAATTCAAGTAGCTCCGGATAAAAGTATATCCAAGAATACTGATAATATTGATTTAGGTACGGTTTTCGCCGCCCAGACAATTCGGAGAGTCTGGCGTTTCATTACGCTTTTCTAACCACTCATCGGGCGTGTAAGTGTGCAAGGCCAGCGCATGTACACTACCTGCAAGCTCATCCGCCAAGATTGAGTAGATCATCTGATGGCGCTGCACCAAACGTCTGCCATTAAACTCCTGACTAATGACTACAACTTTGAAATGACTTTCAGATCCAGGTGGGACAGAATGCATGTGACTTTCATTCGAAACCTCGAGCACCTCAGGCGCAACCCCTGACGTTAGCTTTATAATAATTTCTTGTTCTACCGGCCCCAAATGAATCACATCCCTCCCACTAGATTGATCATTACTCCAGCGGCAACCGCTGACCCAATCACTCCAGCTACATTTGGCCCCATCGCATGCATCAATAAGAAATTTTGAGGATTTGCTTCGAGGCCAACCTTATTAGCAACTCTTGCTGCCATAGGTACCGCAGAGACTCCAGCTGCACCGATTAGTGGATTAACCTTATGAGCGGATAGAAGATTCATTAGCTTAGCCATTAATACTCCCGAGGCAGTGCCTATACAAAAAGCAATTGCCCCCAGACCGAGAATACCCATAGTCTCAACATTTAGAAACTTGTCTGCACTCATTTTAGATCCAACACCCAACCCCAAGAAAATAGTTACTACGTTAATTAACGCATTCTGTGTTGTGTCACTCAATCGGTTAACAACGCCACACTCTCGCATCAAATTACCAAAACAAAACATTCCTAACAAAGGGGCTGCATCAGGCAGAAGCATGGCCACAAGTAATAATAGCGTCAAAGGGAATATAATTCGTTCAGCTTTTGACACCGACCGTAATTGAACCATTGTGATCTGCCTTTCAGCAGGAGTTGTTAGCGCTCGCATGATTGGCGGCTGGATAATTGGGACCAAAGCCATATAAGAGTATGCTGCAACCGCAACAGCTCCTAATAGATCTGGCGAAAGCTTGCTAGTAACGAAGATCGCCGTTGGCCCATCAGCGCCTCCTATTATTCCTATAGACGCTGCGTCACGAATACTAAAGTCCAAGATCCCAAAATGACTTAGCGCAACAGCTCCCAAAACTGTTGTAAAAATACCCACCTGTGCGGCGGCTCCAAGAAGCAGAGTTTTGGGATTGGCTAACAGCGGTCCAAAATCAGTCATTGCTCCAACTCCCATAAAAATAACTAATGGGAACAACCCAGTGGCAATACCTGCATAGTAAATGTAGTAAAGCAGCCCACCGGGGCTTTCTAACTGGCCCAACTGATCATAAATCGGAGCCGCATCAAATCCCGCTCCTGGGATGTTTGCTAAAATAGTTCCAAACCCAATCGGCACAAGAAGTAGCGGCTCAAACCCTTTGTTGATCGCCAAGAACAATAACAGCAAACCAACTGCCATCATTGCTACCTGACCCAATTCGATCTGAGCCAAACCGGAAGTTGTCCATAGACTGATTAAATTTTCCATCAACTAGGCCCCTTTAGGCTATGGTTACCAACGTATCACCAACGGCACAGCTATCTCCGCTCTGAACTTTCACTGCAACAATTTTTCCTGCATTGGGCGCACTAATTGATGTCTCCATTTTCATGGCTTCCAAAATAATAACGGACTCCCCTTCAGCAACAATCTGCCCAGGCTCGACCAATACTTTAACCACATTTCCTGCAAGAGGCGCGGTGACCGGTTGACCAGGGATATCTGGAACCACTCCTAATTCAGCGTTGTGAACTCCGATTTCACCAATTGCACTAATATCTCCACCACTAGCAACCGTTACGGTGTAGGACTTTCCTTCCACTTTTACAGTATAAACCTCTTCCCCTTTCTCATTAACCTGAGCTGGGCTTTTCCCTGTGGGCACTGGCTCAAACACACTAGGATCGTTGCGATGTTGTAAAAACTTTAGGCCAACCTGAGGAAATAGAGCATAAGTTAAAACATCATCAGATTGCCTGTCACCTTCGGAAAGGTCAAAGCCAGCCGTTTGGCTTAACCCCACTAGCTCATTTTCTAAAGCCGAAAGCTCAGGCTTAATATTGTCCGCAGGCCGGCAGACTATAGGCAGTTCTCCCTCACCCAGAACCCGCGATTGCAAGTCAGTATTCACCGCCGCAGGTGCAGCACCATACTCGCCACGCAGAACTCCAGCAGTTTCTTTTGTAATTGACTTATAACGCTCTCCAGCCAACACATTAAGTACTGCCTGAGTACCAACAATCTGGGAAGTGGGTGTGACCAATGGAATATAACCAAGGTCCTTCCTCACCTTTGGAATCTCCGCAAGCACCTCGTCTAATTTATCTTCCGCTCCCTGCTCACGCAATTGACCTTCCATATTTGTGAGCATGCCACCTGGAACCTGGGCCACTAAAATTCGCGAGTCAACGCCCTTGAGGGAACCTTCAAATTCCACATACTTCTTTCGTACATCTCTAAAGTACGCGGCTATTTCTTCGAGCTTTTCAATATTCAAACCAGTATCGCGCTCACTATCTTTGAAAATAGACACTACTGACTCTGTCGCAGAGTGACCGTAGGTCATCGACATAGAGGAGATCGCTGTATCGACATTGTCGATACCTGCCTCAACACATTTCATAATGGTTGAGGTAGAGAGGCCCGTTGTAGCATGGGCATGGAGCTGAATGGGGATATTAACCGCTTGCTTAAGTTTAGTAACAAGATCGAAACCAACATAGGGCGTTAGCAACCCAGCCATATCTTTAATGCAAATAGAGTCAGCGCCTGCATCTTCTATCTGTCGGGCTTGATCAACCCACAAGTCAGTTGTATGAACCGGGCTAACTGTGTATGAGATAGTTCCCTGGGCATGCTTCCCAACTTGATTAACTGCTCGCAACGCAGTTTCAAGATTTCGCATGTCGTTCATCGCATCAAATACGCGAAAGACATCAATCCCATTGATTGCCGCCCGCTCTACAAATTTTTCAACAACATCATCTGCGTAATGCCTATAACCAAGAATATTCTGCCCTCGAAACAGCATTTGTTGGGGAGTATTAGGCATAGCCTTTTTAATCTCTCGAATACGATCCCAAGGATCTTCTCCCAAAAACCGGATACAAGAATCAAATGTTGCTCCACCCCAAGACTCCATGGACCAGTACCCAATTTGATCAAGTTTCTCTGCGATCGGTAACATATCATCAATTCGCATGCGCGTAGCAAACAGTGACTGGTGAGCATCCCGCAATACAACTTCGGTGATGCCTAAGGCATTCGTTTTAGATGACATAAAATAAGTCCAATAGCATTGTTAGGTAATTAAATAATTGCGCAGATTATCTGCCTTAGCTTGAAATGGATACCACTTCAGCGCCCTCGGTGCTGATCTAGAGCCCCTTGTATGGCGGTTACAATAGAGGAGTCTACCGAAGTTACATCAGGAGACTTCTGATCACTAGCCGTCTCCACATCAGCAGCAGCCCATTTATTAACCGAAGCGGACATCGCATGAGTAATACCCACCAACAGCGTGAGAAAAGCAAAGACCGTCCCCATGCCATAAAGCATGAGATCAAGACCTTGAGAAATGATCGTTACTTCCATCTATACTTCCTTTATTCTTACTCGAATCTCGATTTAGTGGAGTTTTTAAAAATTCCATCAAAAACTATAACAATAAGTAGGCTTTTTGCAAGTTAGGCTTTGCTTTCTGCGGTAGGGAACCTACAATTCGCGGCCATAGGCGCGCCTAAACATAGGATAAATTAAATAATGCGATTGAAAGACCTTCTCACCCAGCGGTTTTCTGCGGCTATGATCGCTTCAGGAATCCCCGAAGACTGTTCCCCAATGTTAGCGCTTAGCGGCAAACCGCAATTTGGTGATTATCAGGCTAATGGCGCCATGGGTGCAGCTAAAAGGATGAAGGAAAACCCTAGAGAGTTAGCTACACAAATTATTGGGAAATTAAATTTGGAGGGTATTGCTGACAAACTCGAGATAGCTGGACCTGGCTTTATTAACGTGCACCTAAGCCCATCGTTCTTATCAGACAATTTAAAAAGGGTTAACTCAAGATCTTTGGACAATAAGGATAAAAAAATTGTTGTTATTGACCACTCCTCTCCAAATCTTGCCAAAGAAATGCATGTGGGTCATTTACGCTCAACTATTATCGGGGACTGTTTAGCACGAGTATTAGAGTTCCAAGGCCATGAGGTTGTTCGTCAGAATCATATGGGTGACTGGGGCACGCAATTTGGAATGTTGATTGCAGAATTAGAGCTTCATTTGGGAGACGGAGAGCAAGCAGCATTAGCCTTGAATGATCTTGAAGTATTCTATCAGCAATCTAAGAAACATTTCGATGCGGATCCAGAGTTTGCTGACAAAGCCCGAGATTATGTAGTCAAACTCCAATCTGGCGATAAACACTGTCGTAATCTATGGCAAAAGTTTATCGACGTATCGGTTGCACACAACCTTGATATTTACCAGAAACTTAATGTCGGTCTATTGAAAAAGCACATCAAGCCTGAGAGTGCCTACAATGACGATTTAGAACCAGTGCTACAGGATCTCGTGGATCAGGGTATAGCGGTTGACTCTGATGGCGCTAAGGTAGCTTTTCTTCCTGAGCTTGCCGATAAAAATGGAAATCCATCACCCATGATTGTTCAAAAATCTGGCGGAGGATTTCTATACTCAACAACTGATTTAGCAGCATTACGCTTCCGAGTAAATAAGTTACACGCTAATCGTGTTCTCTACTTTATCGATGCCCGTCAATCACTACACATGAAGCAAGTATTTATTACTGGCCGCAAAGCGGGATATGCTCCTCATTCAGTAAGTTTAGAACACCATCCTTTTGGAACCATGATGGGTAACGATGGTCGACCCTTTAAAACACGAAGCGGCGGCACTGTGAAATTAGCAGACCTTTTAACGGAGGCAGTTGAGCGAGCTGAGAAATTAGTGCGCAAAAAAAATGATGACCTTGATGAAGAAGATATTAAATCCATCGCTGAGAAAGTCGGTATTGGTGCCATCAAATATGCTGATTTAAGTATTACTCGAACTAATGATTATATTTTCAACTGGGACGCGATGCTTTCATTCGAGGGCAACACGGCCCCCTATCTACAGTATGCCTATACCCGTATTTGTAGTATTTTTCGCAAAGCGGGCATTGAACAAAATTCGTTAATAGCGGCCGTTAAAATTTTGGAAGGTCAGGAAAAGGCATTAGCTCTAAAGTTACTGCAATTTAATGAGGTAATTGATCAGGTCGCCATTGACTGTTATCCGCACACTTTATGTACTTATCTTTATGAACTCGCCAGCGCGTTCATGACATTCTACGAACACTGCCCAGTATTGAAGTCAGATGTTCCAGAGGATATTAAGCAGAGTCGGCTGCAGTTGTGTGCATTAAGCGCCGACACCCTAGCCTGTGGTTTAGATCTACTTGGCATCGAAGTTATGGAAAAGATGTAATTCTTTAAGCGGACACGCTCAATCTATTTGCTCGCGATAACTTGCTGGTGCATGTCTTCAAAAGACTGTTCAGTTGAGTTATCTACTCCCCGCTTATCTATCAATGACACTGTTAAGATAGCCACCAGAGACAAAACAAAACCAGGAACCAAGGCATAAAGATCAAAGATACCACCCTCTGCTTGGGACCAAATCATCACTGTAGCGCCACCGGTTAGAACTCCCGCAAGAGCCCCCCGCGCTGTCATGCGGCGCCAATACAAGCTCACTAAAATTGCAGGCCCAAGAGATGCACCTAGGCCAGCCCAAGCATAAGAAACAACATCTAAGACTTTGTTATCCGGCTCCATAGCCAGCACCGTAGCCATCATAGCCAACACTACAACTGCTATTCGTCCTATCTGCAGTCGCTTTTCAGCACTGACATCTTTTCTTGTCACTAAGGGGTAGAGGTCTTCGGCTAAGGAGGATGAACACACCAGTAACTGAGAATCCACAGTACTCATAATAGCGGCCAGAATAGCCGCAAGAAGAATACCTGCAATAAGTGGGTGGAAAATCAAACTTGTCAGCGCAATGAATACTTTTTCACTATCCGGCAAAACCTCAGGTAAATAAGCGATCCCACTGAGGCCGACCAATATAGCGAGCAAATAACAAGACAAGGCCCATACCACTCCAATGGTGGCTGCTTGTCCTGTCTCAGAAGCGGAACGTATAGCCATGAATCGCGCCAGTATGTGGGGTTGTCCAAAATAACCTAAGCCCCAGCCCATGGTGCTAACAATCATCATCCAGCCCAGGACATTGCCTTCAGCATCGGTAAAGAGATTAAGAAGTTGGGGGTTTTGCTGATTGATTTGCGCTGTGAATTGGTCAACACCACCTGTCTGGGAAATCACTAAAATAGGCACACAGGCTAACGCAAGTAACATTAGCAAGCCCTGAAAAACATCTGTCCAAGAAACGGCTAGAAACCCTCCAAACAGCGTATAGAACAAAATCAGTACTACGCTGACAATGACCGCCATGTGATAGTCAAATCCAAATACCTCGTTAAATAACTTTCCGCCTGCGATCAACCCAGAACCGACATAAAACAAGAAAAACAATAAAATGCTGACACTTGCGATTGACTTGAGCCATGGCGTTTTATCCATAAACCGTCTTTGCAGATAAGTTGGTAGAGTCACAGCATCACCCAACAATGCACTATAGATCCTGAGGCGTTTTGCCATTAGTAACCAATTAGCCGCCACGCCAATCACCAAACCAATAGAAATCCAAGCAGCCTCGAGACCTGCAAGATAAGCATATCCGGGCAGCCCTAACAGCACCCAACCGCTCATATCTGAAGCACCAGCGCTGATTGCCGAAACGCTCGGAGAGAGCTCTCTACCTCCCAAGAAATAATCAGTAGCATTCTTAGTTCTGAAATAGGCGTAAAACCCGATACTCAAAACAATAGCAACATAAGCCATGAAGGCGACAATGGTAGAAATAGATAGATCAGGCATTAAATTCCCTCATTACAATTTAAGTCAATTGTGTATTATCGGCGTTGCCATTTGTCACTAATAAAAGTCTGATACTAATATTTAATGCTGTCTAGAAGGCTTATCCCAAAAAGTTAGCCTGTAAACATCCTCCAGTTTAAAGTCACACATTAATAGCTCGAATAAAAGATTCAATTTCCATACTCTCATCTAGGTCTATTTCTAACTTCCCGTTGGTTAAACCAGCAAAATCAAAAAGACTGGTGTCTGCTAATTGAGAGGGTGCAACATTTTTGATAGCCCCAAAAATCGCATCAATTCTCCCGGGAAACTGCCGCTCCCATTGGGCAAGCATTTCCTTTACAGCATTCCGTTGAAGTCCCGCCTGCGAGCCACACAGATTACACGGAATAATCGGAAACTGTTTCAACTCCGCCAGCGCAACAAGATCTGATTCTTTGCAGTAAGCGAGCGGTCGAATTAACACATTGCGCTTATCATCTGAAAGTAATTTGGGGGGCATAGCCTTGAGCTTACCTTGATAAAACATGTTTAAAAATAAAGTTTCGACAATATCATCTCGGTGGTGTCCCAACGCAACCTTAGTTGCACCTATCTGTTCTGCAAATCCATAGAGAGTTCCTCTTCTAAGTCTAGAGCATAGGCTACAATAGGTCTTACCCTCAGGAATCTTACTCGTTACTATACTGTAGGTATCTTTCTCTAAAATATGATATTCGATATCAAGAGTATCAAGGTAATTTGGCAATACCTGCTCAGGGAATCCCGGCTGTTTTTGATCTAAGTTAACCGCAACTAACTCAAATTGGATGGGCGCGTTTTTCTGCAAATTCATCAAAATATCAAGCATCGCATAGGAATCTTTACCGCCAGAAAGGCAGACCATAATTCGGTCACCCTCTTCGATCATTCTGTAATCAGCCACGGCTTTGCCCACATTACGCCGCAAGCGTTTCTGTAACTTATTTGACTCCAATTGTTCTCTACGTATGGACATTCCATCACTCAAAACTATTTTGCGCGAAGTATAAGGGCTTAGCACCATGATCGGCAAATGAGGTTTTGAGATTTTTAACTTGTGCTTTCAAGCAATGGATACTGTGCTGATAACGCTACTCTAGCGCCAAAATAAAATTGATAAGTGGCCGCAACGCAACCGGAGGATTATCGTGGTCAAAAGATGGGCTCGAGTATACCTGGTCTCCCGCCGATATCTTTACTGACGCAATCTGAGCCCCATCAAACTGATGGCGCTTCGATGGCACAGGCAAATCGCCCAAAGATAACAAATCGATATCCAAAAGTAATCGATCGCGAGTCACCCTGTCGGTTGTGCTCAACCCACCTTTCGTAACTGCTCTGCTACTAGAGCTTCGCTCAAAGCTCTTGGTCGTCATCACAACTTTTTCAAACCCCGAAAGACTAGAGGTAGCGTATTCAATTTGTGACACATCAGTAAAAAGGTCCTTCTCAACATCTGAAGAGGGGTTATGCTCCGCCTTCCGCAGCTGGTCAATATCGTATCCCAAACGCTGGACCTGATCCACCAGAAAGTTATAATCTTTTTCGGATATCGACGATTTTCTCGCCATTATCCATACATAATCGCGGCTTTTGCGCCCAATAATTGTATTTTGATAATCGGCATCAAGGTATACAATTCGATAATCAGCCTTTATGGGCCAAACGAACTGCATACCCCAAATGGCGTTGCTTTCTGAATCTTGAACGAAACCTCTGGGGTGATAATTCTTCTTCTCGCCATCTAGACTTCCCTGGTTAAAGGTAAATGTAGTAGCAATGGTGCCGTCACCATCCAACCGATAAGTCTCCACCGGATTGTAGGCATCTTTTTCAAGAAACGTTGGGATATTAGCAATCACAAACCAATCACCCATGAATCGGTCAAGATCAACATATTCCACCGCAGGCATGGGCTTATGCGTACTGCACGCAGTTACCGCAAGAAGCAAAATCACAAGTATTCCAGTATTAAAGCTTCGCATCTGTTTCTCCAACTGATTCATTGATTCTTTGATATCTGAGAGTTCCCGCTATTTTGAGATCAGACTCAAGTGTCTGCCAATTTCCTGACTTATCGTATGCAAGATGAATCTCTGTCTTGGGTAAACCAACTACCCTTTTAGTCATGTTTGTCAATTGATCTTCGGTGACCTCTAAGGAAATTGGCACATATTTTCCGGTTTCTACATTTAGAAGAAACTCAACGTCGAGCCAAGCAGGCCGCCAATAGGCAAAAGTTCTGACACAGTCAGATACCAGCACTTCCTCTTCATTCCTGTTGACATAAAAATCACCGTCCTTCATAGAACCGCTCATAAAAGCTCTTTTTGTATTACGCTCAGTCTCACTCTCAAACGCTTGTAGGCAATCGCCCAACCAAGTTTCCGTCGCTTCATGACGATAAGCTACTTTCTTGACCAGCAAGACCGTAAAGTCCATTTTCGCTTTGGAAGATACTGTTAACTGGTCACCCTCCGTCTGTACGAGGAACCTGTGCCATCCTACTTCACGATTGTCTAACGAAACCTTAAAATTAAAAACCTCAGTAGCATCTTCCTCAGCAAAAAGAGACGCCGAAAAGGCTAACAATATTATTGCACCGCATCGCGCAAATATCCGCTGTCCTTTTAAAAATGTTAGTACTAATGTCATTGCAAAACCCTAAATTAATTGTCGCGCCAGCTCCATCTCCAATATTCCAATTAGTCATAACGACAATTGTCCCGATATTGACTTGGTTAGCGCTTGATCCTCCGTGAATGGTCAATTTTCTCGCTGGTTTTTTGTCTCGCAGAACGGTCTTTTTTTATAAGCACATAGGT
>ENA-OWNS01000794-OWNS01000794.1-marine-metagenome-genome-assembly--contig:-NODE-794-length-13777-cov-5.195766_pt1 | contig 13777 bp, 7 predicted proteins | sample MGYA00238137_ERZ651772 | MGnify/ENA primary metagenome ERZ651772 (study PRJEB26903, sample SAMN06264699) | marine metagenome | isolation source: Columbia River Estuary | place: USA:Columbia River Estuary... | reverse complement strand
TTCATTACTGCTATTTTTTCGTCTTCTAACTACTGATGGCAGTATAAGTGCTAATAGAAATAAGATGTGGTCTAAACCTATCCAAATGTGCCAAATACCTTCTTTTACCATGGCCATAAAACCTTTCCAAACAGATGTGTCAGTTAACGATAAAACCTTGGTATACCCTTTATTATTAAAGTCTAATGCTATCATAGATTCGTTGTTGATTAATCCTGATTTCCAATTATACCAAATGGTTAAATAATTTATGTGCACAGGATCTTCTTCAATAAATGATTTGAATGTAACTTCAACATTATCAGCTATATCTATCGAATTTTCTAGATAGAAAGAAAGGGAAATAAAATTACCAAAATTTGTAGGAATGGTATGTAATTCATTAGTAAAAACAATTTCATGAATGTCTTTTATAGACTTAAATTGTGTGGTGCTTAAAAGATATCTTTGAATTTCTTGTTGGTGCTTTTTTATATCTTCAACCGTAAATTTATTACTTAAGTTAAAGCCAAAAAGCTCATTTAGTTCATCAACATTTATATGGAATTTACCTTCTATATTAGATGCTTCATATATATTTAAATAAATAATACTTCGGTCTGGTCTGTGTGCATGTACATTAATTGAAGCGATTATTATGAAAATTAACAACAGTGGATAAAGCAATTTTTTTTGCATGATAGTTGGTTTAGAAATGTGTTTTTTTTTGATCAATATCGTAATTATTGAAAGATTCGTAACTAATTACGATAGTTTTTTCGATAAATACAAGGAATTATTCGTTAAGCTACAAAAAATACATTTTAAGACTGTGGTTAATTGATATATCTTTGTTTTGTTAGGTTTTATCCCTCAGGTATAAAAATTGCTATGTGTTATATTTAGATTATTTTGAATAAAATTTTACAATAATCATACCTCGCCTAAACTAATTATTAATTGAACATTTAACGTCTAATTTAGACCTAGTTTACTATGGAAATAAGTGAAATATTGAATGACTATATTACTAATGAGTTTTTAGAAGATAAACTTGAAACGGTTTCTTATGATGATGATCTTTTGAGCACTGGAATTTTAGATTCTATAGGAATGATAAGATTTATATCTTTTATAGAAAAAGAATTTAATATTCAGGTTTCATCTGAAGATATGACTTTTGACAATTTTATGAGTATTGAAAAAATAACTGATTACATTCAAAAAAAGAAATAAACCCCTTGCTAAGACTAACCAACCATGAATAATCAATATATACCATTAACCCAAAGTCAATTATTATTATGGGCAGGACAAAAATTAAACCCTGAATCACCATTACATAATACAACGCATTCCTTTGATATTTCTGGAGCTATAGATGTTGAGGTATTTCAAAAAGGATTCAAAGAACTAGTTGCAAGAACAGATGCTCTTAGATTTATTTTTTCTGAGAAAGATGGAATTCCTTATCAAACGGTTGTACCAATTAGCAATTTTGAATTAGATGTAGTTCATTTTGATAAAGATGCAGGTGAAGCAGAAATAAAAAAATGGTTAAAGAGTAAAAGTGAACAAACTTTAAATCTATCGAATCAAGTTTTTGATTCTAGCTTACTCGTTGTTAATGAGGAAAGATATATATGGTTTTTAAACATGCACCATTTAGTAACTGATGCGGTTTCGGCAACATTAATTTATAAATACATGTGCCAATTATACAAACATGTTGAAGAAGATTCGTTAAGTGAAATGGAAGAAATACTTTCATTTAAGGATTATATTACTTATGAAATAAATCAGCAAGAACAAGACAATATTGAAAATTATGAATATTGGGTTAATAAAGTAAAAGATTTTAGTAATACTTCAAATTTATACGGAAACCACCTCAAAGGAAGTCGTACTGCATCAAAGCGAATATCTACAAAGTTAGGCTTTGAACGTTACAAAAAAATTAAAGACTTGGCACAAAAGCCAGAAATAAGAGGATGGTCTTATGATTTAACTCTTTTTAATTTAATGGCCACTGCTTTTTTTGTTTATATGTATAGAGTAAGTGGTGATAAAAAAGTAATTTTTGGGGCTCCTGCACATAATAGAATAAATAAGGGTTTCCAAAAGACTGTAGGTCTTTTTATAGAAATATTCCCATTAGTTATGGAATTATCTGAAGACGATACATTTTTTGATGTACTAGAGCGTGTAAAATTAGAAACAAATGATTATTTAAGATTTGCAAAACCAGGAATGGTGGTGCCAGAAGTTGGTAGAAATTTCAACACAATTTTTAATTTTATAAATGCTAGTTTTTCAAATTTTAATGGTTTGCCAATGAAATCTGAATGGATGCACACAAACCATATAGACATTACCCATCAATTACGTTGTCATATATATGATTTTGATGCTACTGGTAATATGGAAGTGCATTTTGATTTGAACAAAGCTGTTTTTAATGATGATTTAGCTGAACAAGTGCCGCTACATTTTTTAAGGCTAGTTGATGCTATGTTAAATGATGTTAATCAACCTATAGTCAAACAAGCATTATTAACTCAAAACGAAACTGTTTATTTTTTAAGGCCCGAGTTAACAACATCAAATAAATATATTTCAATTATAGAAACTTTTGAAGACCATGTAAATACAAACCCTAATGCTGTTGCTCTTCAGTATAAAAATGATACATTAACATATAATGGATTGAATAAAAAGGCTAATCAATTAGCAAATTATTTAAAGAAGCAAGGTGTTGCAGTTGGCAATAGGATAGCGCTTTATAATTATAGAAATTCAGATTATGTAATAAGCGTTCTAGCAGCGAAAAAACTAGGCGTAACTTTTGTTCCAATTGCATCCAATCAATCAACAGAACGTATAGGTTTTATAATATCAGATTCTAATTGTTCTCATGTTTTAACTTGTAATGAGTTGAAAAGCATTATAAAAAATACGGAAGCCATAGTGGTTAACATATCATCTATTAAAAAAGATTTAACTATTGAATCATCAGATAATTTAAATGTAAAGCAAAATGGAGAAGGACTTGCTTATGTACTTTATACATCGGGTTCTACAGGAAACCCAAAGGGTGTTTTAATTTCTAATAAAGCATTATCAAATTATGTGTTTTGGGGTAAAGATTACTATGATTTTTCTAACTCGTCCTCGTTTGCTCTTTTTACATCAATTGGTTTTGATTTGACAATAACATCAACGTTATTACCTTTATTTTGCGGAGGCAGAGTAATTGTATATAAGGAAAATAGCTCTGGGCCAGATACAGCCGTTCTAGATGTTATTAAAGACAATTTAGTCAATGTTATAAAGTTAACGCCTTCCCACTTAATGCTTTTTAAAGATAAAGATTTAACAAATTCTGCAATTGAAAAAATAATAGTTGGAGGAGAAGATTTTAAAGTAAGTCTTGGTAAAGCAATCAAAACTGCATTTGGAAATAGTATTAGAATTTTTAATGAATATGGTCCAACTGAGGCTACCGTTGGTTGTATTGTAAGTGAGTTTAGTCCAGAAAAGCATAAAGATAGCTCAGTACCAATAGGAATACCTGTTAATAACATGCATGCCTATATTTTAGATGAGTATAAAAACTTAGTGCCAAAAGGTGTTATTGGTGCACTATATTTAAGTGGAGCTAGTTTAGCAAATGGTTATCTAGGCTTACCCGAATTAACAGAAGAAAAATTTATAGACAATCCTTTTGTTAATGAACAAAAAATGTATCAAACAGGTGATTTAGCCAGAATAAATGAAACAGGAGAGTACGAGTACTTAGGTAGGGTAGATGAGCAAGTTAAATTACGTGGATATAGAATTGAGTTAACTGATATAGAATCAAATTTAAGTAACATTGAAGGTATAGAAAATTGTTCGGTCGTTTTAGCAAAAAGCAGTAAAATAAAAATAGCAGAAGAAGATGTTGTTAATTGTACAGAGTGTGGTTTGCCTTCAAACTATCCTAATACAGATTTTGATGATGAAGGTGTTTGTCATTTGTGTAACGCTTTTAAAGGATATAAAGAAAAGGCTGAAAAATACTTTAAGACTGAAGGCGAGTTAAAATTAATTCTAACTAAAAATAAAGGTAATAACCCCAATTACGATTGCTTATCGTTGCTAAGCGGGGGGAAAGATAGTACCTATATTTTAGCTCAATTGGTTGGTATGGGCTTGAAAGTTCTGGCTTTTACTCTAGACAATGGTTATATATCAGAACAAGCCATTGATAATGTAAAGCGTATAGTTGGAAAACTTGGTGTTGACCATGTTTTTGGAACAACGGAGCACATGAATGATATTTTTATAGACAGCTTAAATACACATCAAAATGTTTGTAATGGTTGCTTTAAAACCATTTATACTTTGAGCACTAAAATAGCTATGGATAAACAAATTCCTTTTATTGTTACAGGTTTATCTCGTGGTCAGTTTTTTGAAACACGTTTAACAGAAGAACTTTTTTGGGACGAAGAATTAGATGTTAAAAAAATTGATGATGCGATTTTAGAAGTTAGAAAATTATACCATAGAGAAAAAGATGCTGTGAAAGACTTGTTAGATGTTACTATGTTTGAAGATGACGCCATTTTTGATAAAGTACAGTTTGTAGATTTTTACAGATATTCTGATGTGAGTTTAGAACATATGCTTAAATATTTGGATGAGCAAGTAGAGTGGGTGCGACCCACAGATACCGGGCGTTCTACAAATTGTCTAATCAATCAAGTTGGTATTTATGTGCATAAAAAAGAAAAAGGATATAGTAATTATTCTTTTCCATACAGTTGGGATGTTCGTTTAGGGCATAAAACACGAGATGAAAGTTTAGAAGAAATTAACGAATATATAGATGAAGTTGAGGTAAAACGTATCATGGAAGAAATAGGTTATGTAGAATCTGACACCTTTGAGAATAATGAAAAACTGGTAGCCTATTATACAGGAGATGCATCTGTCGCTGTAAAAAAAATAAAAGAGCAATTATCAAAAAAGTTGCCAGATTATATGGTGCCATCCAATTTTAAGTATTTAGACGAGATGCCACTTACTAAAAACGGTAAAATAGATAAGAAAACATTACGTAGCTTTAATACAGAACAACTTGAATTAGAAACGGCATATGTAGCCCCAAGAAATGAAGTTGATGAACTTATAGAAGGTGTTTGGAAAGATGTTTTGCGTTTGAATAAAATAGGTATACATGATAATTTTATTGCTTTGGGTGGTCATTCATTGGCTGCGATTCGTGTAACCTCAAGAATTAATGAAGAATTGGAAATGGAAATTCCGCTTAATAAAGTTTTCAATTTGCCAACTATTGAAGAGTACTCAAACTATTTGGAAAAAATAATGGTCGAACTACTAGACGAATAAGGTTATTCATGCATTTGTATCAAAAATAATGAAAAGATGTAAAATACATATTGTAAAATTCATTGCTATTGTAATTAGTATAATTTATGTTTTAATGCCAATACATAAAGAATTAAAAAGTGCTTTGCATAGTATTTCCCATTTCTTACAAATGCCAGATCATTTAATATCCCATAATCAGAATGAGAATCTAAATTATGAAGTTAAAGTGCCAACCATTTTATATCATGAGCATAAAATACTTAATTTATTAGATGCTTTTACAGACGCAAATACTAGTGCCAACGAGTCAAACAAACCAAATCTAGTTGATAGTATAATTGATAAGCATTTTTACTCATCAAAATATTCTTTACCTAAACTTATTGAGACTGAACGATTATCAGTTATTGATAGTTATAAAGAGAACTTAAACTATCTTTTTTACATAAAAATCAAAGAGCCACCAAAAAAGCAATTTCACAGCTTATATAATAATTTATTATTCAATACACGACTAACTTAAAGCTGTAATACTTCATATTTATTCTTTTATTTATTAGACAATCATGAATACTTTAGCTTATAAACTATTAGCTTTTTTAGAGTATACATATAAAATTTAAAAAATGAAAAAACACATACTTTTTTATACGCTTTTAGCTGTTTTCAGCAATGTAAGAGCACACGAATTAAGCGGTATTATCGTTTCAGAAGACAGTAATAAACCGCTGCAAGGTGTTGGAGTTTACAACAAAACTACTAGCGCATATAACTACACTGATGTTTCCGGATATTTTGAGTTAGATGATATTTCAGTAAATGACATCATCTATTTTTATCAATTAGGATACGAAAATCAAGAACTTGTAATTGAAGAGAAACATCTAGATAGTAAAGTTAACATTGCGCTAAAAATCTCTTCAGCATCTTTAGATCAAGTTGTAATCGTTTCAAAAGTAAATGTATTAAGTAATTTCGTAAATGTAGATTTAAAAACAAGCCCTGTCAAATCATCTCAAGAAATACTCAGAAAAATCCCTGGCTTGATTATTGGCCAGCATGCAGGAGGTGGTAAAGCAGAACAAATATTTTTAAGAGGTTTTGATATTGATCATGGTACTGATATTGCCATAGATATTGATGGAATGCCAGTAAATATGGTATCTCACGCACACGGTCAAGGCTATGCTGACATGCACTTTGTTATACCAGAAACCATTGAAAATTTAGATTTTGGAAAAGGGGCTTACTATGCAGATAAAGGTAATTTTAATACGGCAGGGTATGTAGATATCCAAACAAAAAAAACCATTGATAACAATGTAATTTCTGTTGAAGCGGGACAGTTTAATACACTTCGTGCCATGAGTATGCTTAAAATTTGGGAGGGTGATAATGGTAATGCTTATATAGCTAGTGAAATGAATTTAACTGATGGTGTTTTTGAATCTCCACAAAACTTCAACCGTTTAAATATCATGGGGCGTTATAATTATAATAACTATAAAGACCAAGAATTTAATTTATCCCTTTCTCATTTTCAAAGTAAATGGGATGCTTCAGGGCAAATACCACAGCGAACAGTAGATCAGGGTTTAATTAGCAGATTTGGTGCTATTGATGATACCGAAGGCGGTAATACGAGTAGAACAAATATTTGGATGAATCATATTCAACATTTTGATGAGCATACTAGTTTAAAGTCATCAGCTTATATATCAAATTATGATTTTGAATTGTTCTCAAATTTTACATTCTTTTTGGAAGATCCTATAAATGCCGACCAAATTCGTCAATATGAAGACAGAACTATTATTGGTGCTAAAAGTGTCTATGAAAAATCATTTCATTTAGATGACCATGACAAACAACTTAAGTATCAAGTTGGGATAGGGTTTAGGTATGATGATGTGAACGATGTGCAATTATCACGAACAAAAAACAGAAAGGAACTTTTAGAAAGATTAGCTTTTGGTAATGTAGACGAACTTAATGCGTTCTCTTTTTTCAACCTAAATTATAAAGTGAACAAGTGGACATTGAATCCTGGATTAAGGTTAGATTATTTCACGTTTGATTATGAAGATTTACTTTCAGTAACGTATGATAGTAAAAGTGAAAACAAAGTCCTACTAATCCCAAAAATGAATTTTATTTATGCGGCTTCATCAAGAACACAGTTTTTCCTAAAAACAGGTTTTGGATATCATTCAAATGACACACGTGTAGTTACTGCACAAAATGGCGAGCAAATATTGCCAACAGCTTTTAGTACAGATTTAGGAACTGTACTAAAACCAACCGACAGACTAGCAATTAATGCTGCACTTTGGTCTTTATTTTTGCAACAGGAATTTGTATATGTTGGTGATGCTGCTATCGTTGAGCCTAGCGGAAAAACAGCACGTTATGGTGTAGATCTTGGATTAAGATACCAAATTGCAGATTGGTTATATTTTAATACCGATATAAATTATACCTACGCAAGAAGTAACGAAGAACCTGATGGACAAGATTACATTCCATTAGCCCCAGATTTAACATCGGCAGGTGGTTTTAGTTTTAGGGATTTAGGAAAATTTTCTGGAGGTATAAGCTATCGTTTTGTAAATCATAGACCTGCAAATGAAGATAACTCTATTGTAGCTGAAGGTTATTTTATTACCGATATGAATTTAAATTATAATTATAAAAATTGGACATTTGGTTTAATTGTTGAAAATTTATTTGATAGTGAATGGAACGAAACCCAATTTGCCACAGAAAGTAGATTGTTTAATGAACCAAACCCTGTTGAAGAGATACATTTTACACCAGGAAGTCCTTTCTTTTTAAGAGGGAAAGTGTCTATAAGCTTTTAGAAATATTAACTGTTAAAGAAAAGCGTGCCTGTATGACGCATTTTATGTTTAAAGTCCCAATTTTGATCAATTAAGAAGTAATGGATAGTTTTTGAAAATTACAACTTTAACATTTTATTATTACAAGTTATTTGTGTTTTATTGTCTCTTTAACTAAAACACAAATACTTTCTTTATACATTTGTTTTCATATATCTTTTTGAATTAATAAATTTAAAACTAAAGATTAGAATTTATATTTTATAGACTTTATATTTAAAAATTTAAACATGAAAAAACACTTAATCCTCCTATTTGCTTTAATAGCTTTTACGGTTGGAAATTCTCAAATATTAGAACCCGTAAAATGGCAAACTTCCATTGAGAAATTTTCAGATACTGAATATAATTTGGTCAGTAAAGCAACTATTGAATCTGGGTGGCATCTATATTCTCAAAATGTTCCTGCAGATGGTCCTATACCTACAACATTTACTTTTGATGATGCAAATGGTGCTTTCAAATTTATTGGCAATACTGGCGAGTTAGAGGGAAAAACTGTAGATGATCCTGTTTTTCAAATGAGGATAAAATTTTTCGAAAAGTCTGCTATTTTTGTGCAAAGAGTTCAATTATTAGGAGATGTTACATCTGTAAAAGGGACGGTTGAGTTTATGGTTTGTGATGATACGCGGTGCCTACCGCCAACTGAAGTCGATTTGGTTTTTAATATAACAGGAAATAATAAAGCAGAAAATACTAATGTTATAGATGAGCAATCAATAGATAACGAGTCTGTAAATGAAATGCTTTATGGAATGGCTCCTAAAGATATAACCTTACTAGCAAGTAAAATAAAAGAAAAAAAATCACTTTGGACTATTTTTGGATTAGGTTTTCTGGGAGGTTTATTGGCCCTTTTAACACCTTGCGTGTTCCCAATGATTCCGTTAACGGTTAGCTTTTTTACAAAAAAGGGAAACCAAACTAAAAGTTCGGGTATTGGAAAAGCATTGTTATATGGCTTTTTTATTTTATTAGTGTATTTAATTTTAAGTATCCCTTTTCACCTCTTAGATTCTGTTAATCCTGATATATTAAATGAGATATCAACGAATGTGTGGTTGAATGTCATTTTCTTTATAGTTTTTATGTTTTTTGCTTTTTCATTCTTCGGGTATTATGAATTAACATTACCATCAAGTTGGACAAACAAAACCACTCAAGGCGAAAATGCTGGGGGTATAATTGGTATTTTCTTTATGGCATTAACCTTGGCCATTGTTTCCTTTTCTTGTACAGGACCAATTTTAGGTTCTTTACTAGCAGGATCTCTAACAGCCGATGGTGGTGCGTGGCAGCTTACGGCTGGTATGGCAGGTTTTGGTGTGTCTTTAGGTTTACCGTTTGCATTGTTTGCTATGTTTCCAAATATGTTGAATGCGTTACCAAAATCTGGAGGCTGGTTAAACACAACTAAAGTGATTTTAGGATTTCTAGAATTAGCCCTGGCTTTCAAGTTCCTATCTAATGCAGATTTAGTAAAGCATTGGGGATTATTAAAGATCGAACCATTTTTAATTCTTTGGATTATTATTTTTGCTGGTTTAGCATTATATCTATTTGGTAAGATTAAGTTTCCTCATGATTCTCCAATTAAAAAGTTGTCTTTTTCGAGAATTGCTGGAGGCATACTAGTAGCTGCATTTGCAATCTATTTAGCTTCTGGGTTTAGAGTAAATAAAGAAACAACAACATTTACGCCTTTAACTCTACTAAGTGGTTTAGCGCCTCCAGTAGGGTATAGTTGGTTGTACCCTAGTTCTACAACAAATAATCTTAAAACCTTCAAAGATTTAAAGGAAGGTATTGCTTATGCAAAACAAGTTAATAAGCCAATTATGATTGATTTCACAGGTTACGCTTGTGTAAATTGTAGAAAAATGGAAGAGCATATATGGCCATTAGAGAAAATTGATAACTATTTACGAAACGAATATGTTTTAATTTCTTTATATGTTGATGATAAAAAAGATTTGCCAACAGATGAAAAAGTTGAAGTAAATAGAGTCAACGGAGGTAAACGTTTACTTAAGAATTATGGGCATAAATGGGCTAATTTTCAGACGCAATTTTTTAGGTCTAATTCACAGCCATATTATGTGTTATTAAATTCTGATGGAAATAAAGTTTTAATTGAACCTGTAGGATATACTCCGGATGAAGATGAATATGCTAGGTTTTTAGAAGGTGGTTTAGAAGTTTTCAATAAAACTAAATAGAGTTTTTATAAATCTTAATTGATATTATGATTGATTCAGTAATTAATAGCCCTTCAAAACTAGAACAATATTTCGAGCAGTTTCGAAATAATATTGTTGGTATAAATCAATATTTTGATTCGCCTTACGGAAGAAAAAAAATTATTTATGCAGATTGGACTGCTAGTGGAAGATTATATACACCAATAGAAGAAAAACTGCTAAGTGAAATAGGACCTTATGTAGCAAATACGCATACTGAAACCTCTATAACAGGTTCGGCTATGACTTTAGCTTATCGTGATGCAAGAAAAATTATTAAAAACCATGTAAATGCTTCAAAAGAAGATGTATTAATTACAGTTGGTACAGGAATGACGGGTGCTATAAATAAGTTTCAACGTATTTTGGGGCTTAAGCTTTATGAAAATTTAAAAGATTATACAGATGTTCCTAAAGAGAAGCGCCCAATTATTTTTGTATCGCATATGGAGCATCATTCTAATCAAACCTCTTGGTTAGAAACTATTGCCAGAGTAGAAGTGATTCCTTCAAATGAAGATGGATTACCTTGTGCAATTAAGTTAGAAGAACTTATTGAAAAACACCAAAAATGTCCTATAAAAATCGCAGCTATTACTGGGTGTTCTAACGTTACAGGTATTAGAACAAATTACCATGAAATAGCACGAATTATGCATCAAAATAATGGACTTTGTTTTGTGGATTTTGCTTGTTCTGCACCTTATATAAATATTGACATGCATCCTGAACATGATGATGAATACCTAGATGCTATTACATTTTCGCCTCATAAGTTTTTAGGAGGACCAGGTTCATCAGGAGTTTTAATTTTTAATAAAAAATTATACAAAAATGTGGTGCCTGATAATCCAGGAGGAGGAACAGTAAGCTATACAAATCCGTGGGGAGATCATGATTATATTGATGATATTGAAACTAGAGAAGATGGTGGAACTCCAGGTTTTTTACAAGCTATAAAAATAGCATTATCTATTCAACTAAAAGAAAAAATGGGTGTTCAAAATATTTTAAATCGTGAACACGAATTAAATCAGTTAGTTTTTAATAACCTTTCTAAAATTGATAACCTTAAAATTTTAGCACCAGAACATAAAGATAGATTAGGGGTATTTTCTTTTTATATAGATGATGCACATTACAATTTAATTGTAAAACTTTTAAATGATAAATTTGGTGTGCAAACTCGTGGAGGTTGCTCTTGCGCGGGTACGTATGGTCATTATTTATTGCATGTAGATCAACTAACATCAAAGGCTATTGAGGAAAAAATACTTGACGGTTGTTTAATGGAACGGCCCGGTTGGATTAGAATGTCTATTCACCCAACGATGACTAATGGCGATATTGAATTTATTTGTGGTGCAATAAAAGAAGTTTCAAAACATTTTGAAATTTGGGGTAAAGACTATGAATATAATGCTATTAAGAACGAGTTTATTCATAAAGGAAATCATGATATAGAAAAGACTATAACTAAAAACTGGTTTAAACTTTAAAGCTAAAACCAGTTTTAAATAGCTATCCTTTCGAAGTATTTATTTTTCTATAATTTCAACCTCAAATAATTTATCCCAGCGTTTACCGGTTACAAAAATGGTTTGAGTTATAATTAACTTAAGAAATTTAGCTTAATGTTGCTACTAGAAAGATTTAAGTTTAATTAATTTATTACCATCATTCTTAAAACCTTTTCTAATAATCATCCAATTAAAACTAGATCTTTAATATTTGATTGTTAATAGTTGTGCGAAATTTTTTGTCTTAAAATAATGCATTTCAGCTAAAAAAAATTTAAAAATCTTACTTTTTTGTTACCTTGCATTAGAACTATCACTTGGTACTTTATCAACATTAATGAAATTATTAGAGAAATTAAGATACTATTCTTTTTGGGGAGTAGATTTTTTAAAAGGAGGAAAAGTTCGATCTCATTACAGAGATGTTCGTTTTATTTTAGATAACTATAGTACTGATAAATCTCAAGGAAAAAGAGATTTATACTTGCAAAACTTACTTAAACATGCTGTAAATACAACACCCTTTTATAATGAGTATAAAAATTACAATTCCCTTAGTGACTTCCCAGTAGTTGATAAAGTTTTTATCAGACAACAGTTTGACAATTTTGTATCAAAAGAGTATAAAGGTAAACCAAGTTTTGAGGTATATACAAGCGGCTCTACTGGTACACCTTTTACAGTATATTTAGATAAAAATAAAAAATATAGAAATACGGCTGATACTATATATTTTGGTAAAAAAGCAGGTTATGAATTAGGTCAAAAATTATTTTACATAAGAGATTGGAATAACGTTCCTTCTAAAAGTAAATTATTTTCTTTGATTCAAAATATAAGGAAAGTTAATGTTAAACATTTAGATGATGTTGCAATTTCAAAACTAGTGGAGGATATTAAAACTGGAAACTCTAGTAATGCTATGTTGGGTTATACTTCGGCTTTTAAAGAAATCTGTAAATATTTGGATAGTATAAATTCAAAACCAATAAAAGTAAATATAACTTCAATGATTGCTAACGCTGAAGCATTAGGAGATTATACAAAAAAATCTATAAAAAAATATTTTGACTTTGATATACTTTCTAGATATTCAAATATGGAAAATGGTATTCTTTCTCAACAAATAATTAATGGAGGGAATTTTTTTCATATTAATTGGGCTAGTTTTTATATTGAAATTTTAAATATGGAAAATGATTCTCCCGTAAATTATGGAGAGCAGGGTAGAGTAGTTGTGACTGATTTGTTTAATTTTCATTTACCCATGATACGATATGATACTGGGGATATAGCTGTAATGGATGTTGACAAAGCTTGTTTTAATGGGGCTCCATCGTTTTTTAAAGTTGATGGCAGAAAAATGGATACTATTTATGATACTCGAGGTAGAATTATGACAACTGTAGTTTATGAATTGGAGCATTTTCCTGAGTTTAAACAATTTCAGCTTATTCAAGAGAACGAAAACACTTATATTGTTAATCTTAATTTGGACAAGGCTTTTAAGCATGAAACAAAAATGGTAAGGATGTTAAAAAATTATTTAGGAGAAGATTCTATCATAAAAATTATTTATGTAGATGAAATTCCTCAATTATCATCTGGAAAAAGAAAATTAACAATTAATAAATTTAGAGTTTAATTAATTAAAAAATCGTCTTTATTTCTCGACAATCTCAACCTCAAATAATTTATCCCAGCGTTTACCGGTTACAAAAATAGTTTTCGTTTTTGGATTGTATGCTATACCATT
>ENA-OWNS01000788-OWNS01000788.1-marine-metagenome-genome-assembly--contig:-NODE-788-length-13861-cov-3.512333_pt1 | contig 13861 bp, 13 predicted proteins | sample MGYA00238137_ERZ651772 | MGnify/ENA primary metagenome ERZ651772 (study PRJEB26903, sample SAMN06264699) | marine metagenome | isolation source: Columbia River Estuary | place: USA:Columbia River Estuary... | reverse complement strand
AAATGCCCACTTCATCTTTCAACGCCGCAATCTCACGTCGCAGCGCATCATATTCGTTCCGCTTGCGTTTCAGGAAATTGGCCGTCAATACGCCTTTTTCACGAATGCCACGGGGGGTCAGAATATAGGCATAGCGGCCTTTGTGAGTGGACGCTGTAAAATTGCCAAGTTTTAACAAACCCTTTTCAACCAACGCAGACAGGCAATAGAAAGCGGCCCCGTTTGAAATCCCCACCGCGTTGGCAATGTCACGCGTGCTCATCTGTGGGTTATCAGTCAGCAAACGTAAAACTCGAAACCGAATGTCTTCTTGCTGTTCTTCACGCCGGCTTGCCATCAAGCACAGCCTGCCACGGCTACCGCACGAAGCTTGGCTTCGATATCAACTGCTTGGTTGATTACAGGGAAAATGAAACTATAGTATTGCATAAATGCTCTACTTTGAGCAGTAACTATTCTAAAGTATATGTTCAACAAGTTTATTGACTGAAGCCATAAATTTACGACAAGTTCACCTTACCTATCCTCGTAAATAACTGATTTATATGAAAAGTTTTACACTCCATACCATATCTCTGTATCTCGAATCCACGGCTACAGCCCCCATAACCAAACTCAAATGACTCATTCTCCCCAAATACGATCCAAATTTTAATTTCAAATTATTTAGAAGTGCATTTAAAGATTATAATTGGTTTAATGATGAATTAAATGATGAGAAAATATCTAATTTAAACTTAAAATTATCATATAAGAAACTTTTTGTTATAACTGGAGATTATAACATTATAGATAATTATACTTTTTTTAGAGAATCAACAAATGCTTTGACTGGAGAAACTGATTTAAAGAGAATTGCTGTTGTGAATCAAGCAAATAATCAAATAGAATATTATAGTTTTAAATTATTTAGTAAAGTGGATATAGGGAAGTTTAGTCTAATAAACACTGCTAAATTTCAAAACAAAGAACAGGAAGTAGCACCTGGAAACTTAGCTACTTTAAATGTACCTGAATGGATAACAAGAAATACATTTATGTATTCTACAAATATTTTCAACAATTCATTATTTATTCAAACTGGATTGACATTTAACTATTTCACTAAATATTATGCAGATCATTACAATCCTTTAATTTCAGAGTTTGTAACTCAAAATTATCGTGAAATTGGTGAGTTTCCTAGATTTGATTTCTTTTTTAATGCTAAAATTCAGCAAACAAGAGTTTTTATAAAAGTTGAGCATTTAAATAGTTCGTTTACAGGTTATGATTATTATTCTGACCCTTTTAGTCCATATCGAGATATGTCTATAAGGTTTGGATTAGTATGGAACTTCTTTAGTTGAAAATGAAAGATTATTATGTTATAGGATTAATGTCAGGAACATCAATTGATGGTGTTGATTTAGTTTATGTCAGGTTTTCTCATAATAATTCTTGGAGCTTTAAAATAATAAATTCAAAAACTTATGATTATGACAATGAATGGCAATATATTTTAAAATCACTTGCTACAAAAGACATAAAATCAATTAAAAAAATTGATAAAAATTACACAAAACTTTTATCTAAATATATTCTAGACTTTATCAAGGAATTTTCAGTTACAACTATTGACTTTGTCAGTTCTCACGGTCATACAGCTCTTCATGATCCATCAAATGCTTTAACATATCAAATTGGGAATTTACATGAGCTTTCAAATTATCTTGGTTTAAAAGTTATTTGTGATTTTAGAGCTCAGGATGTTAAATTAGGAGGACAAGGTGCACCTCTTGTTCCAGTTGGAGAAAGCTATCTTTTTCCAGAGTATAATACTTTAATTAATCTTGGAGGTTTTGCTAACATAACTAAAAAAATAAATGATAATTTAATTGCATATGATGTTTGTCCTCTAAATATTGTTTTTAATCAATTATCAAGCTTAATTGAATTAAAGTATGATGATAAAGGAAAAATTGCTTTATCAGGAAAAATTAATATTGAGTTATTTAATTGTCTTCAATCTATAGAGTATTATAAACTTGATCCTCCAAAATCTCTAGGAGTAGAGTGGGTAAATGATAATATTTCTCCTATTATCAATAAGTTCTCGGAAGTATCTGTAGAAGATTTACTTCATACTTTTTCAAATCACTTTGCGAGACAAATTGTCGACAATATTAAAAGCACAGATAAAGTCTTAATTACAGGTGGAGGTGCATATAATGATTATTTGATCCAAAAAATTAGAGATCTAACAAAATCTATAATCATTATTCCTGATTCTGAAATAATTGAATTTAAAGAATCATTAATTTTTGCCTTTCTAGGTGTTCTAAGGAATCTTAATATTAATAATTGTTATTCTTCTGTTACGGGTGCTATTAAAGATCATAGTTCGGGAAATATTATAATTCCTGAAATTTAATTTTTTTTTAATAAATTAGATGTTTACCATAAATCATTCTATTTAAAACAAGACTTTAACCAAAGTCTTGCTTCAAACATGGATATAAATTTATAATAAATGGAAACAATACTATTAGGAATATTTATTGCAGGGTATTTATTAATTACTCTTGAACATAGTCTTAAAATTGATAAGTTAATACCTGCTCTTGGAATGATGGCTTTTCTATGGGCTATAATTGCACTTTTTCATATACCTGTATTTGAAGTTGATACTGCATTGCGTGAGTTAATTCCAGTTAAAGTGAAAGAAGTAATGTCATATCATCTAGCCCATACTTCAGAAATTTTGATCTTTTTATTGGGAGCTATGACAATTGTTGAAATAATTGACTATTACAATGGTTTTGAAAAAATCAAGTCATTTATTAAAACAAAATCAAAGAAAAAACTTTTATGGATATTTTCATTTTTGGCATTTGTTCTATCAGCTATAATTGACAATTTAACTGCAACTATTGTATTGATTACTATTCTTCAGAAAATCATAAAAGATAAAAATTTAAGATTATGGTTTGCAGGTTTAATAGTTATAGCTGCAAATGCTGGAGGAGCGTGGTCACCTATTGGTGATGTTACCACCACTATGCTTTGGATTGCTGATAAGGTTACAGTTCCAATGTTGTTCCAGTATGTTTTTATTCCCTCTATAGTATGTATGGTAGTCCCAGTTTATATTGCAACTTTTTTAAAACCATTCCAAGGAAATGTTAGTAAAGTTGATAATGATGAAAGTCAAATAACTAAAATTGGAACTACAATGTTATGGTTAGGATTAGGTGGAATTATTTTTGTTCCAGTTTTTAAAGTTTTAACAGGTCTTCCCCCATATGTTGGTATGATGCTATCTCTTGCAGTTGTTGCAACTTTTGCTGAGATATTTAGTGGGACTAAGTTTAATATTACTACTCCCAATGATGAAGGTGTAATGCATAGCCAGAGTCCAGTTCACAAAGCTTTAACTCAAATAGAGTTACCAAGTATTTTGTTTTTTTTAGGAATATTGATGGCGGTAGCAGCACTTGAGTCTATCGGATATTTATTTGAATTTGCTCAATACCTTGAAACTGCTATACCAGATATTAGAATTGTTGCAGGATTACTTGGTCTAGGATCAGCCGTTATTGATAACGTTCCATTAGTAGCAGCTTCTATTGGCATGTTCTCTCAGCCTCTAGATAATTCCTTATGGCACTTAATAGCATATTCAGCTGGAACAGGAGGTAGTGTTTTAATTATTGGATCTGCTGCTGGTGTTGTTGCTATGGGAATGGAAAAAATTGAATTTTTTTGGTATCTAAAAAAAATAGGTTGGCTTGCATTTATTGGATTTGCTGCAGGATTTATATCTTTTATACTTATGGAATCATTTATCTTAACTTAAAAGATTGGAGTATAAAAAAATTGAAGAATGGATATTAAATAGGTTACCATTTTATCAGAATAATGGAGCTGTTGCTTATAACCCTGGACTTAATAATATAGACAAGTTTATCAATGAATTAAACTTGTCCAATAATCAATTAAAATTTATTCATGTTGGAGGAACAAATGGAAAGGGTAGTACCTGTTCATATATATCATCAATTCTTCAAGAATCTAATTATAAGGTAGGAATATTTACTTCTCCACATTATTATGATTATAGAGAAAGAATAAAAATTAATAATCATAAAATTGAAAAGTCATATATAACTTCTTTTATAAAAGACAATAAGACAATTATAGAGGAATTAGGATTAAGCTTTTTTGAACTTTCCTTCGGGTTATCCTTAAGTTATTTTAAGCAAAATAAAGTTGACTATGCTATAATTGAGGTTGGTTTGGGAGGCAGGCTGGATGCTACAAATATTATTAATCCTTTAGTTTCAGTTGTTACAAATATTTCCTATGATCATACGGAAATTTTAGGTGATACTTTAGAGAAAATAGCTGTAGAAAAAGCAGGGATTATTAAAGAAAAATCTCAACTAATTGTTGGGGAAAGAAACAAACTTACAGATGAAATTTTTATCAATAAGTGTAAAGAAAAATCTACAGAAATAACCTTTGTCCCTGATATTGCAGAAGATGTAATTTATTCAGAGATAGACTATTTAAATAAAAATATAAAGACTAGCATTGAAACATGTAAAGCACTTAATTTAAATAGACTAAATAGTAAAATAATTACAAAAGGTATTGAAAATGTAGATTTAAATAGTGGATTGTTTGGACGATGGTCTATAATGGGGGTTAATCCTATGATAATATTTGATTCAGCTCATAACGAATCGGGATTTTTAAGCATAGCTGATCAAATATCAAAAATATCATATAATAAAATTTATGTTTTACTAAGTTTTGTTAAAGGAAAAAAAATTAAAGATCTGATAAGACACCTTCCTGAAGGCTCAAATATTTATTTTACCTCCCTAAAAATAGAAAGATCAATGGATCTTGAAGAAATAAATTTAAATTTCTCAGAAAGTATTAAATTTGATGAAAATCCTAAAAGGATATTCAATAATATAAAAAAGGAAGCTTCCAAAGACGATTTAATTTTAGTAACTGGAAGTAATTACATAGCTAAAGAAATATTCAATGAAAACTAAATTACTACTTACATTTATTATTTTCTCAACGTGCTTTTATAGCCTTCACTCTCAGCTCACTACTGACAGACCTGATCAAACAGAGTCATCGTTAGTTCTTTCAAAAGGTCATATTCAAATTGAAACTGGAATATCAATTGAAGACTCTGAATCAAATATTAATACTCTATTTAGAATTGGAATTATTGATGGAATTGAAATGAGAATAAATAGTAATTATCTAATGAATGATGATATTTCTGTTTTAAAAAAATCTTCTTTTAGTGATTTTGAAATAGGAGCAAAATTTAAAATTTTAGATGAGGATAATAACAAAACTAAAATAGGACTTCTAACTCACCTTTCAATTCCTACTGCCCCAGAAATTTTTTCATATAATGAATATGGTTTATTAAGTAGAGTTCTTATATCTCATGATTTAAAAAATGATTCTCAAATTGGTTATAATATTGGATATAATAAGTATAATAATTATGATGGACAGTTTATTTATACTGTAGCATATGGAAAAAGTCTTGGATCTTTTGGAGTGTTCTTTGAGATTTTTGGAGATGAGTCTTCAAATAATTCTAATCTAAACTTTGACTCAGGGATCACTTATTTAATTGATAATGATAAGCAATTAGACTTGTCTGTTGGAAGGGGTTTAAACAGCGATATGTTTTATATATCTGCTGGATTTAGTATAGACATTTATTAAAACTTAACTATAAATTCAAGTTTTTTATCTCCTCTTAAAACAAAAACCTTTGTTATATCGCCTTCTTCAAACTTAGATAATGAGTTCATATAATCATAGACATCTTTAACCTCATATTCGCCAACCATTATTATAACATCTCCATCAATTAAACCTGCCTCATCTGCTGGTCCTCCCTTAATTATTTGATCAGCTTTCATTCCCTCACCCTCAAATACATAATCAGGCATAACTCTTAAAGACACATTGAACCTAGATACAGTTGTTTGATTTGAAATGGTCTCTTTAAATTCAAGCTTATTATATGTTTCCAATTCATCTATTATATCAATAACATAATTTGAGATTTCAGATATTCCTTCATAATTAATTAAGTCAACATCATCTGAAGGTCTATGATAATTTTCATGTGATCCGGTATTGAAGAATAATACGGGTATATCCTTATTGTAAAATGAGGTATGATCTGAGGGCCCAGTTCCATCATTAATAATTTTAAGCTTAAAATTATTATTTAAAGAATTGACAACTTGTTTGAAAATAGATGAAGTTCCTACACCATAAATTGATAATTCTCTCTCTTCGTTGAGCCTGCCTACCATATCTAAGTTTATCATAAAGTTTATTGACTCACTGTCAAATATCTCACTGTTCACAAAGTATCTAGAACCGATTAGCCCTAATTCCTCTGCTGAAAAAGCTATAAATAAATAATTATTTTTTAAGTCATTTCTATTCTTTAATTGTTTGGCTAGGGAAATAAGCATCGCAGTTCCACTTGCATTATCATCTGCACCATTATGAATCTCGTTTACACCTCTATCCAATGAATATTGTCCTCCATATCCAATGTGGTCATAGTGGGCTCCAATAATTACTGTGTTTTTCTTGTTATTGTCTATAAAGGCAATAATATTTTTTGCATCTATTTTACTATTTGTCTCCTCATTAAATTTAACTTCTTCATGAGGACTGCTAGGAAGGGTAAAATTAAAATCTTGAAAATATGAGCCTGTTAATTTAGTCAATCCAAATTTCTCAAATTTTTCTGCAATATAATTAGCAGCTAGATCTTCACCATTTGTTCCAGGGAATCTACCTTCAAGTTCTTCACTTGCTAAATACTCAATATCCTTCTTTATAGATTCTTTATTTGACTCTTGTGAGTTAATTGAAAATGAAATCAATAGACTCAACGTTAAACTTTTATAAAATACTTTCATAATAATAACTCTTATGTTACTTTAGCTGCAAAATTAATTTATTTACATGCGAAATTTACTATTGTTCTCTGTTTTTTACTTTTTTATAACATCTAATGTAGTATTTGCCCAAAAGGATAATTTAATTTATCCAGAAGAAAAAAACTTTAAGTCTCTAAGACAGATCACGTTTGGTGGTGATAATGCTGAAGCTTATTGGGACTTTAATGATACAAACTTAGTTTTTCAATCAAATAATCCTGACTGGGGAGTTAACTGTGATCAAATTTTTATAATTGATAAATCAGAGAATTTATCAAATAAAACACCTAGAATGATAAGCACAGGTCAGGGCAGAACAACTTGTGCATATTTTATGCCAGATGGTAAACATATAGTTTATGCATCAACACACCTAGGAAGTCCAGAATGTCCTGATGCACCTCTAAGAGTTGAAGGCAAATATGTATGGCCTATATATGATACCTATGATATTTTTGTTTCGGATTTGGAGGGTAACATTGTTAACCAATTAACTAATCAAGTTGGCTATGATGCAGAAGCTACAGTTTCTCCAAAAGGTGATAAAATTGTTTTTACATCTACAAGAACTGGTGATTTAGAATTATTTACAATGAACATTGATGGTACAGATGTAAAACAAATAACAAATGAATTAGGTTATGATGGGGGAGCATTTTTCTCACCTGATGGATCAAAGATTATTTTTAGAGCTTCTAGACCAAAAACAAAAGATGAAATAGAAGAATATAAAGGGCTTTTAAAAGAAGGATTTGTTCAACCAACTGATTTAGAGATATTTGTTTGTGATGCAGATGGTTCAAATCTTAAACAAGTAACATATCTTGGAAATGCAAATTGGAGTCCTTTTTGGCATCCTTCTGGAGAAAAAATTCTCTTTTCTTCAAATTTTGATGCTGTAGCTGGATTCCCATTTAATATTTATATGATAGATATAAATGGTAGGAACTTAAAGCAAATTACCTATGATAAAATGTTTGATTCATTCCCAGTATTTTCTAACAATGGTAAATACCTAATTTTTGCATCCAACAGAAATAATGGAGGAAATAGAGATACAAATGTTTTTATAGCTGAATGGATCGATTAAGTATCTATTATAGAAAACCTATTAATCTTGGAGTGTTTTTCCTATAGTCTTTATAGCTATCTAGATGACCCCATTTTTTATTTCCATTATAATCAAGAATTCTAATACCACTAACATATACTAATAATAAATATGTGAATATTGGTGATATCAGTGTAATTAACTCCCAACCCGCAAGAGATGAAAAAGAAATAATAGATATGCCCAACCATAAGGTAATTTCACCTAAATAATTTGGATGTCTTGAATACTTCCAAAGACCTGAACTTATAAATTTATCCTTATTGTTAAGGTCTTTTCTAAAAATACTTTTTTGATTATCTGCAATAATCTCTGTTGTAAAACCTATTACAAAAATTACAATACCTACATAGAAATAAGAGTTAATTTCTATACCATTTGCAATACCTGCTAATGCACAAGCAGAACAAAGAGAAACCCACATTCCTTGGAGAGTCCAAGTCATAAAAAATCGTGATGGGGATTTCTTAATTTCTCTAAATCGTATATCTTCTCCAGCTTTTTTAATTCTGATAAAAAGAAAACTACCAAGTCTGATTGCCCACATAATTATTAGTGTGGATATAATAATATTCCCCATGTTTATATTACCTGACTCGTAATTATTATAAAAGCAAAATGAGACAATAGATATATAAGTTAAACTTCCAGATAAATCATAAAATTTCTCAGTTTGAAAAATATAAGCAGGTATAAATAACACCCATTGAATCAAGAATGCTATTAAAACTGCATCCTTTACAATTTTGATTTCAGTAATATATGCAACTGAAAAGGATAAAGTAAAAGCAAAAAGCGCAAAAAGTAATTCTTTAAAACTAGTCTTCATTTTATTAGATCAAAGGCTATCAATTTCCTCTCTCATTTTTTTGATATTATCATATCCTACTCTACAACATCCTCCTATGATATCTGGAGATAAACTTAGCCAATTTTTAATCATTACATCATTAAATTCATTTTTTCCACTCCAAAATTTATCTTCTTGATTATATACTTCACCTGAGTTAGGATAGATTAACGCCTTTTTGTTTGAGTATTTTTTTAATTTTCTTATTGCTTTCTCAACCAATAATGGAGAAAAACAATTTATTCCAAGAGTTGTAATTTTCTCTATACCAGATATTATTTCACAAGCTTCTTTAAAAGAAGACCCATCTCTAAATTCGATGTTTTCATTACATGTTACTGAAATCCATATTTCTTTTTTTGTGTTAGATAAAATTTCTGAAAGAATTTTAAATTCTCTTAAGCATGGAATTGTCTCATATAATATAATATCTAAATCAGTTTCTTCGATGATACGAATGTTATTATGATGGAAATTCATTATTTCATCATCAGTTGAAATATATTCACCAACATATTCAGATGCTTTTGGATCAAATGAAGCATATGGACCGAAACTTCCAACAATTTTAATTTCTCTTTTAGATTTTGATTCTAAGATTGCTTCTTTTACGAGATCTACTGATTTTTGAAAAATTTTCTTAATCTCCACAGATTGATATCCCATGTTTTTAAGTCTACCAAAACTAATCTGATAAGTTGATGTTGAGATGTAATCAGCGCCTGCTTTAATATAGCCTTTATGTATATCCTTAATTATATTAGGATCATTAATTAATGCCATTCCTGTCCATAATTTATTCTTTAAATTATACCCTAGTTGTTCCATTGGAAATGACATACTTCCATCGAGAAGCTTAATTTTATTAATCATGAAAACTAAATTAAAAAAGTCTACTTAAAGATCATTAAAAATAGATTATATTTACAGCTTGAAATTTTTCAGGGCGCTTAGCTCAGTTGGTTTAGAGCACCTCGTTTACACCGAGGGGGTCGGGGGTTCGAATCCCTCAGCGCCCACCAAATAAAAACCCACTCAATTGAGTGGGTTTCTTTATTTAAATAATTAATTATGGTAATTTGAATAGATCTTCAACACTGCAATTAAGTGTATTGGAAATCTTTAAAGCTAATACAGTAGATGGAACATAAACACCATTCTCAATAGCATTTATGCTTTTTCTTGACACCTCTGCAGCAACTGATAGCTCTTGTTGAGTAAGCCCTGTTGCTCTTCTTAGTTGTTCAAGATTATTTAAAAGTTTTTTGTGATCTTTTCCCAAGGCTATTTTTTTTCATATTCCTCAACAGCATTAGTAAGTTCTTTTCCAGTATTTGGATAAAGATATCCTGCAATTATCTGGCCTATACCAATTAAACCGACTAAGGCTCCAACTCCTTCTAAAACTTTGCCTATCACCAAAAAGCCAAGCATATATAAACCTATACCAACAAAAAGAGTTATAACTCCATTTCTTCGATAATCAATTGGTTCTTTTTTTCTATCCTCAAAAATTTTTAATAACTCCTCAACTTTTGAGGCATTGTCCAAATTTTTAGATATTTCTATAATTGTTGCATTCTTATTTTTGCTTTCATGGTAAAGCCAGAAAAAGACTGAAAGTGGTATAATAATACCTGTTAACATTCCAACAAATGGAATTAATTCTCCTATGTTATTCATATTTAATTTTTATTAATGTAACGCAAACGTAACACTTTTTTTTATGAGTAGCAAACGTTACATTAAAAATTTTTTATTTTATTGGATTTAGGGTGATTATACTAGTCTTGATATATTATAAGTAAACCTTTAACTGGGTTTTTATATCTTAGCAATGATGGAACTTGATGAAAAATTTAAAGCTCTTAGCACTAATAATGCTCCTGGTCAGGAAGTCAGACAAAATCTAAGAGATATTAACTCCATTATGCTTGGTGAGATACTTGATGGAGTTCCTATTGATTTCTCCCATGGGGATGTAGATGCCTTTCCTCCAACACCCAGTTCTGATGAATCTTGGAAAGAAGGTTTTAGTAGAGGTGGATCTCAAGCGTATACTGAGTATAGGGGAAAAGCTGAAATAAGGAATAGACTTGCTGCTAGGCTTGGAGAGTTTACTGGCAGGCCAATTGAAGCTAATAGCGAATTGATTATAACACCTGGAACTCAAGGAGCATTATTTTTGGCACTTGCTTCAACGGTTGATGCTGGGACAAAAGTTGCAGTAGTTGAACCTGACTATTTTGCAAACCGCAAACTTGTTAAGTTTTTTGGAGGTGATATTTTACCAATTCCTCTTAACTACAAAAATTCTCAATTTGAAAATAGCCCAGATATAAATCGAATTGAAGATGCATTTAAAGCAGGAGCAAAGGTTTTAGTATTTTCAACACCTAATAACCCTACAGGTCTTGTCTATTCAAAAAATACAATAACTAAAATAGCAGATCTTGCAACAACCCATGATGTGAGTGTAATAGTGGATCAACTTTACTCTAGAATGCTATATAGTGGTGAGGTTTATACCCATCTTCGTTCTTGTGATGTTCAGCCAAAAAATCTTATTACTATAATGGGTCCATCAAAAACTGAATCTCTTAGTGGATTCCGCCTTGGAGTTGCTTTTGGCACACCAAAATTGATTGAAAGAATGGAATCCCTTCAAGCTATAGTTTCTTTGCGTGCTGCAGGATACAATCAAGCAGTTCTTGATACTTGGTTTCAGGAACCTTTAGGATGGATGGAAAATCGTATTCGAGAACATGAATTAATAAGAGATGAATTACTAAAAACTTTTAGGGCTAGTAATATCTACACAGCTAGCCCACAGGCTGGCAGTTATCTTTTTCCACAACTACCCCCGTTAAGTGTTGATTTATATACTTTTATACACTTACTTCGTCATCAGGCAAAGGTGATAGTTACACCTGGATCAGAATTTGATCCAGCTTGTAAGGATAGTATCCGACTCAACTTTTCGCAGGATTACTCTGCAGCAATTGCAGCAGCAAAAAGAATCGTCAAAATGGTCGATATTTATCGTACATGAACAAAATTATAGAATTTTAGTTTCAATTCTTCATTACTCGATTAACATAAAAAGGTAAAGAATCATAATTCCATTATTAAAATTGTGTCAATAGAATTTATTTCTTTTTTATCTAAGATTAAATGTAATCCAGTTTTTGTCTTTTTATATGAGACCTTTTTGTTTGAATCTAAATAGGAAATGTTTTTGAATTTTGATTTAAATCCTTCAATAAAATATTCTGACTTATTATTATCCAACAAATGAATATATACTATATTACCATCTTGAGTTGAAGCAATTTCGTCACTTGGAGATATTGGCCCCCTTTTAGTATTATATATTGTTTGACCATTTTGTTTTACCCATTTACCAATTTTTTTAAGAGATTCTATATGTTCATCTTGAATTTTCCCATTTGGCATAGGACCAACATTTAGAAGAAGATTACTTCCATATCCAGCAGCCTTTACTAAATATTGTACAAGCTCCTTTTCAGATTTATGCTTTCTGTCTTTCAAATTAAACCCCCATGAACCATTTATTGTTTCACATACTTCGAGAGGTAAGTTCCCAATATCATCAGCTGAAGTGGCAAAATCTTTTGTTCCTTTTCCAGGCAGATCTTTTTCAAACATTTGAAAATCTTCACCCGGGTTAGGTGACAAATGGTGATTACTGCCTATAAGAGCCTGTGGTTGTAACTTATGAATTAATTCATAAACTTCCGTTAGTTTAAAATCTGCTTTTAATTTTCCAAACCTTTTTCCATCCCATTCATGTTGATCCCACTGACCATCAAACCATATTCCACCAATTTCACCATAGTTTGTAAGTAATTCTGTAAGCTGAGCTTTCATAAACTCTATATAATCATTCCAATCTCCTTCCCCCCTTCCAGTAATTCCGTTACCTGTTCTACCCCTTGGAAAGTAATCATCTCTATACCAATCTAGTTGAGAATAATAAAAAAATAATTTGATTCCCTCTTTTCTACAAGCATCAGACAGCATCTTTAAAACATCTTTGCCATAGGGAGTTTTATCAACTATATTATAGTCAGAGGCAGCAGAGTCAAACATTGAAAACCCATCGTGGTGTCTGCTTGTTATTGTAATATATTTCATTCCAGCTTCCTTTGCCATTTTAACCCACTTATCAGCATCGAACTCAATTGGATTGAAAAAGCCAGGTAATCTTTCATATTCTTTTATTGAAATATTTTGATTGTTCATTACCCATTCACCATCTCCTAAAACACTATAAACACCCCAATGAATAAAAAGTCCAAATTTTGCTTCCTCAAACCATTTCCTTGCTTCAAGATTTTCTTTGCTTGGCAAGTAATCTTGTTGAGCATTTGCCATGATTGCTGTTAAATAAATTATTATAGTAAACAATTTTTTCATAATTATTTTATATTAAATACATTTATAGAATGAAATTAAAGAAATTTTTTATTTATAGTATTAATTATTGCTTTTATTGTCAAGTTTTAGCTAAATTAGATGTGATATTGCGCTTATTTGCCGATACAATAGTTTAAATGCAAGTTAAAATGATTTAACCAGAGAGTTCTCATGCTTGACCATACGTTTAACCACCGCAAGTACCTGCCTTTTAAATCCACACCTTTAGCGGATCGCACTTGGCCCAGCAAATCCATCACCCAAGCGCCTATGTGGTGCAGTGTGGATTTGCGTGATGGTAATCAGGCCTTGGTAAACCCCATGAACAGTGAACAAAAACTGCGCATGTTTGAACTCTTGGTTAAGTTGGGTTTTAAACAAATAGAAGTCGGCTTTCCTTCAGCATCCACCACAGACTTTGATTTTGTGCGCATGTTGATTGAACAAAATAAGGTGCCTGATGATGTG
>ENA-OWNS01000758-OWNS01000758.1-marine-metagenome-genome-assembly--contig:-NODE-758-length-14259-cov-3.287618_pt1 | contig 14259 bp, 12 predicted proteins | sample MGYA00238137_ERZ651772 | MGnify/ENA primary metagenome ERZ651772 (study PRJEB26903, sample SAMN06264699) | marine metagenome | isolation source: Columbia River Estuary | place: USA:Columbia River Estuary... | reverse complement strand
AAACCTTTTGCACCTGCATGACTATTAGCGCTTAAATCAAACTCACTTTCTTGTCTGATAATAGATAGTATAAATGCACTTTCAGGAATTTTTCGACCATTTACACTTTTAGGAGTGCTTATAATTGGATAATTGAATTTGTTATGAAACCGTTTTTGATAAGAGGCTATTTTGGAAACTTGTATTGCAAAATCATATCTTTCTATACTAGTAGCAATTTCAGCAGCTAATATTTCGCTACCTTTATTAATATTGTCGTTTGCAAGATGTCTTAGAATAAATTTTGTATATTTATCCTTTAGCTATTGTGATGAATTAGATTCAGATACGGTTTATGGGTTAGAGCAAGTCCAAACTTTGCTAGGTGACAGGGTAGAAGTAATTGATACAAGGCAAAGCACAGATAGATTATTAGTAGCTCATAAAACTATTCATGAATTTCAAATTTATCAAAATTTGTATCATTATTTTGATTCAAACAATTTAGTTTCAATTAAAGTTGAATGTCAATTCGGAACAATTACAAGTGTATCATTTGTTTCATTAAATTTAGAATCTACCGAAATAATTAAAAAATCGTTATGGTTAATGATATTTTGGCGAACCTTCTTGGGGTAGTTGTTGCTGCAATTTTAAATTATTTAAAACTTGAAATTTTTACGATTGAAAGGAATCATGATTTATTTAGAATTACATCTAAACTTTTTAAAAAGTTAAATATTAATCCAAAAAAAATTATTTATGGAGATGGTTTTAATGGGTTGATTGATAGTTCGCCTTTTGATGGAATAATAGTTACAGCTGGATCTCCAAGTATTCCAAAAAAATTATTATCACAACTTAAAGTGGGAGGAAAGATGATTATTCCTGTTGGTAAAGAAACTCAAGTTATGACTAAGATTACAAGAGTTGGTAAAACTGAATTTAAAAAAGAAACATTTGGTAATTTTAAGTTTGTGCCAATGTTGAAGGAGAAGGATTAACTATTAAAATTTTTCTTAATTCTCTTTAAACTTATTTTACTCTCTCTCTCTCTTATTACATTTCTTTTATCAAATTCTCTTTTACCTTTAGCTATAGAAATGTTGAGTTTTGCGATACCTTTTTTAGTTATAAAGAGAGATGTAGCAACAACTGTAATACCAACATCTATAACTTGTTTTTGAATTTTTTTTAATTCTTGTCTGTTCAAAAGTAATTTTCTTCTTCTTTTTGGCTCATAGTTTAACTCACTTGAATTTTCATATTGATCAACATGCATGTTGATCACATAAAGCTCATCACCCTCAAATTCACAATATGAGTTATTTAAAGAAGCCTTGGAATTCTTAATAGATTTAATTTCATTACCATTTAAAACTATACCACAAGTATACTTATCCAATAAGGAATAATCATACTTTGCTTTCTTATTATTTATATTAACAGAGTTATTCACACTGTAAAATTACGAATTTGTTACTTTAGCACTTTAATTTTTATCAATGAATAATCAAGAACAAATATTTAATCTAATTTACGAGGAAAGAAATAGACAACTAGGAGGTCTAGAACTAATAGCTTCAGAAAACTTTACAAGTGAAAATGTAATGAAGGCTACTGGCTCAATATTAACAAATAAATATGCTGAAGGTTACCCAGGTAAAAGATACTATGGAGGATGTGAGATTGTAGATAAAATTGAAAATTTAGCTATAGATAGACTTAAAAAATTGTTCAACGTTGAATATGCTAATGTTCAACCTCATTCAGGATCTCAAGCTAACACAGCTGTATTTGATGCTTTTCTTAAACCAGGTGATAAGATTCTTGGCCTAGATTTATCTCATGGTGGACATTTAACACATGGATCTAGCGTTAATTTTTCTGGAAAAATATATAACTCTAATTTTTATGGAGTAACTAAAGAGGGAATCTTTGATTACAATGAAATTTTAAAAAGAGCAAAAGAAGTTAAGCCACATCTTATTATTGTTGGTGCATCTGCCTATTCAAGAGATATAGATTTTGAAAAGTTTAGAGAAATTGCTGATGAAGTTGGAGCCTTTCTACATGCAGATATTGCCCATCCTGCTGGTCTTATAGCCAAAGGTTTTTTAAGTGACCCTGTACCTCACTGTCATGTTATAACATCAACAACTCATAAGACCTTAAGAGGTCCTCGAGGTGGTGTATTGATGATGGGGAAAGATTTTGATAATCCATTTGGATTAAAATTAAAAAATGGAAATCTTAAAAAAATGTCTTCTCTTCTTGATTCTGCTATTTTCCCAGGAAATCAAGGTGGACCTCTTGAACATGTTATAGCAGCTAAAGCAATTGCCTTTGGAGAAGCTTTAGACCCACTTTTTGAGAAATATATTAGTCAAATAATAGTTAACGCAAAGAGATTATCTAAAGTCCTCTCTGATCTAGGATACAATATTATTTCAGGCGGAACAGATAATCATCTATTACTAATTGATTTAAGAAATAAAAATATAACTGGAAAAGATGCTGAAAGAGTTTTGGGATTATCTAAAATAACTGTAAATAAAAATATGGTTCCTTTTGATGACCAATCTCCTTTTGTTACAAGTGGAATTAGAATAGGCACACCAGCAATTACAACTAGAGGACTTATAGAGAATGATATGGATTTCGTTGCTGAGTCAATTGATTCATCTATTAAATCCCACCAAAATGACAATCTGTTAAGTGATATTGGAAAGAAAGTAGAATCTTATATGATAGAAAGACCTTTATTCTCTAATTCTTAGAATAAACTTTTACTTCAAAAACTTTATTCCAATTTTTACCTGTGACAAATATTTTCCCTCTGTTATAAGCTATTCCATTCATTACGTCAATATCTGGTGTTTGTAAGACTTTATCCCTTATACCACTGAAGTCAATTACTTTCTCAACTACTCCATTTGATGGATTTATAACTATTACTACATCACGATTAAATTGATATGTATTTGCATAAATTTTCCCATCTATAAATTCTAGCTCATTGATGTTCTTAATTCTAGATTTATCTGTCATCACATCAACAAAATCAATCTCTTCCAATGTATTCGGATTTAATCTCCATATTTTACTTGTTCCATCAGATTTATATAAATACTCTCCATCATTACATAACCCCCATCCTTCTTGACTATTTTTGTAGTTGAAGGTTGCAATTTTATTTAAGTCTAGATCATAAATGAAGCCAATTCTATTTTTCCAAGTTAATTGATATATTCTGTCATTTAATATAGTTAAGCCTTCTCCGAAATATTCATAATCAAGATTAATTATATCTAAAATTTCTCCACTTTTCATGTTTATCTTTCTTACTGATGATTTTCCATTTAATCCTGTACTTTCAAATAAAAAATTATTATAAATCTCAAGTCCTTGAGTATAAGCTTCTTGGTCGTGCCTATATTCTTCAACAATTTCATATGTCATTAACTCTGGTTTAATATTAGAAAAGATGTCAAATTTTTTATTTAATGAAAACTTCTTTCCGTTTGAGTATATATCAACCTTAGCTAAGTTCTCTCCAACTTTATTGTCATTTAGTTTAATCTTATTGGTAGTCTTGATGTCATTTAAAAAATAATTTACTGAATCAATTACCTTATTGGTAGATGATTTAATATCTATAGTAATTTCATTATCCAATGAGATTGAACTATTAGAAGAGTTAATTAAAATTTTAAATCCACCAGTAATATCAGAGTTGCAATTTAATACTGATAAAAAAATCAAAAAAACAATAGTATGCTTCATGAATTAAATTTATTACTAATATATTTAATAAATAATGAGTAAGGTAATTTTAATTACAGGAACATCCTCCGGTTTTGGTAAATCAATTGCTGAGAAACTTCACTCCTCTGGACATATAGTAATTGGTACTTCAAGAAATGCAGATAATATAAAATCTGACTATTTAACAATGAGTCTTAATATAAATGACTACGAAATGACCAAGCAGCTTATTGGTGAAATCATTAACAACCATGGTAAAATAGATATATTAATAAATAATGCAGGAATTAATATTACAGGACCTTTAGAATCAATGGAGATTTCTGATATAAAGAAAGTCTTTGAAACTAATTTTTTTAGTCATTTGAATGTTATTCAATCTGTACTTCCAGGTATGAGACTAAATCGTTCAGGTATAATAATTAATATAACTTCTATTGCTGGTTATCTTGGTTTACCATTTTGGGGAGCTTATTGTGCCTCCAAAGCTTCTTTTAATGTAATTGCAGAAAGTTTAAATATTGAATTAAAAAAATTTAATATTAATGTTGTAAATATTGCTCCTGGAGACTATAAAACAGAAATTTTAAGCAATAGGGTTGATTCTAGCATAGCTACTAGTTCTCCTTATCATAAAGAATATATTAAAGTCATTAATAGTGTTAATGGTAAAATGGAACATGGAAGAAATCCTAATGAAGTAGCTGATTTAGTGTTGAAAATTATTAAACAAAAGAATCCTAAAATTAATTACCTTGTCGGTGGTTTCCTCGAAAAGAAAATCATATTGAAAAGTTTATTTCCGGATAAATTTTTTCAAAAAATTATTATGAAACTTTACAATTAAAAACTTATGAAATTTTTTATAGATACTGCTAATTTAGATCAAATTAAAGATGCTCAAGACCTTGGTATTCTTGATGGAGTAACAACTAATCCTTCATTAATGGCTAAGGAAGGAATTACCGGAAGTAAAAATATAATTAATCATTACATGAAAATATGTGAAATTGTTGATGGTGATGTTTCAGCAGAAGTTATATCTGTAGATTATGATGGTATTATTAAGGAAGGAGAAGCACTTGCATCTCTTCATGATCAGATAGTAATAAAAGTACCAATGATAGAAGAAGGTGTCAAAGCAATAAGATATTTCAGTGATAAAGGACTTAAAACTAATTGTACACTTGTTTTTTCTTCTGGTCAAGCTCTTTTAGCTGCTAAAGCAGGAGCTACTTATGTTTCACCTTTTATTGGAAGACTAGATGATATTTCTACAGATGGTTTAGATCTAATATCTGATATTAGAGATATTTATGATAATTATGGATATGAAACACAGATTTTAGCTGCATCGATAAGACATACGATGCATATAATTGATTGTGCAAAGATTGGAGCAGATGTAATTACAAGTCCTTTATCTTCAATTAAGGGATTATTGAAACATCCTTTAACAGACAGTGGATTGGAGAAGTTTTTAAGTGATTACAAAAAAGGAAACTAAATTTTTAAATTATCAATTTGAAAGTTAGTGTATAATATATATTGATTTTTATGATCAAAACTAATTTAATAGATAATTTAATTAAGTTTTCTAATTTAGCCAATAATATATAGGATATCTTATAAGACTAATTAGTTTCTAAAATTTTCTCAATATCATTAGTAAAAAGGTTACTAAAACCATCTATTATTATTACTTTTTCGTCAACAATAATAGTCTTATTAAGAAAGGTTAAAACCCAATCTTTACTTGAACTTTCAAAATCACTAAAAGAAAATTGATTTGATAAATCAAGGTTTAGTAGGTTTTGCGCTTGACTTACCATGTCTGTATATGGCTGAATACATATTCCAACAAACCTGTATTTTGGAAATTCTTGTTTAAGTTCTTCAACTCTTCTAATTGTTCTTCTATAGTGATCCATTTGGGTTTGTGACCAAAAATATATAAACGTTTTAGATCCTGTAAATTCAGTTTTACTTGAGATCTTATTACCATTAAAATTAAGAATATCTACTTCAGGTAGAATATTCCCTTTTTTCATTTTTTTTATGTCTTTATAAAGCTTTAAAATTTCATTTAAATATTTTTCAGAAGTATTTACATAAGTGTAGTAGTCTATAAAATTATCATGAAAATCATTATTTTTAAAATTTAAGATTTCTTCAATTGCAGTTGCTCTAGCTAGATTGTTTTTTAAATAAGATTCATTCACTTGAGAGTCAATTATCAATAATTTTTTTATATTAAAATCAGTTTTATTTTTTTCAAAAAAATAAACTTGTCCACTGTCTAATGTCTTTTCGTTAAAATAATTCATTAGATAAGTTATGTAAGGCTCAAATAGTGATAGCTCAGAATCATTTAAGTTAACTTCATTTCTGTAGCTGAAATAATCTTTTCTCTCACCTGCTGACCAATCTTTACCTCTTAAGAGAGCATATCTTTCAAGTTTATTGTAATAATTATACTTTATTGAAGCTTTAGTTATATTTTGAGAGAGACGTTTTTGATTTACACTTTTATTAAAAAGACTCCATATATTATTCTTTTCTTCCATAAGTGAATCAATAGCTTTTTTATAAATTTTACTTTCTTGGTTATATATTTGTGAAAGAAAATCATTTTCATAATCATTTAGATTAGATATATCAACTAAAAAATTATTTTTTGATGATCCTTTTCCACTAAAAGTTAATGACTCTTTAAAATCCTCAACATTAACTCTTATCCATAGACTATCTCCATTTTCAATAATCACATATTGATTCTCTGGAATATGTTCAATTCTGTAAATTCCAGGCTGTATGTTTTCAAGTTTTTTAAAAAATTTATTTTTAGAATCAAGTCTAATTGAATCAATTTTGATATTATTATAATAGAAATTAACATAATTAGAAGATGGGTTAATTATTTCACCTCCTAAGAAAAAATCATCACTTAAAGTATCATTATTACACGAGTTAGAAAAAAATAAAATTATAACAACTATAATTAGTTTTAGAAATTTCAACTTGTTATTTTTGCGCATATTTATGTTATCTGTTTCTAATTTATCGTTGCAATTTGGTAAGAGAATCCTCTTTGATGAGGTAAATATAACTTTTTCTCCTGGAAATTGTTATGGTATTATAGGTGCCAATGGTGCTGGTAAATCAACATTTCTTAAAATTTTATCTAAAGATTTAGAACCAAATACTGGATCTGTTTTTCTTGAACCAGGAAAGAGACTTTCAGTTCTTGAACAGAATCATAATAGTTATGATGATAATACTGTTATTGAAACTATAATACTTGGTAATCAAAAGTTGTTTGATTTGAAGAGTGAGATTGATTCAATTTATGCAAAAGAAGATTTTTCTGATAAAGATGCTGATAGAGTAGGGGAACTTCAAGCTTCTTTTGAGGAAATGAATGGTTGGAATGCTGATGCTGATGCTGCATACTTGCTTTCTAGCCTTGGAATAGGTGAAGCTATTCATCAAAATAAAATGAGTGATATTGATCAAAAAATAAAAGTTAAAGTTCTTCTAGCTCAATGTCTTTTTGGAAATCCAGATGTACTAATTATGGATGAGCCTACTAATGATCTAGACTATAGTACAGTTGAATGGCTTACAAATTTTATTAATGATTTTGAAAATACTGTAATTGTAGTTTCTCATGATAGATTTTTTTTAGATTCTGTATGTACTCATACTTCTGATATTGATTTTAGTAAAATAAATCACTTTTCAGGTAATTATTCTTTCTGGCAACAATCTAGTGAACTTGCTGCTAGACAAAAGTTACAGCAGAATAAGAAATCAGAGGATAAGAAAAAAGAATTACAAGAATTTATTTCCAGATTTTCAGCTAATGTTGCTAAGTCAAAACAAGCTACTGCTAGAAAAAAGATGATTCAAAAATTAAACATTGAAGAAATAAAACCTTCAAGTAGAAGATATCCTGCAATTATATTTGATCAAGAAAGAGAAGCAGGTGATCAAATTTTAGAGCTTAAGTCTTTATCCTATGAGAAAGATGGAGAAATATATTTCAAAGACATAAGTTTCAACTTAAATAAAGGAGAAAAGGTTCTTATTGTTTCAAAGAACTCTAGATCAATTAACTTATTTTATGATTGTATATCTGGAAGTCTAGATCAGTCATCTGGTTCATATAATTGGGGAGTTACTACCTCATCTGGTTATTTACCAATGGATAACCACTCTCACTTTGATAAAAATATTTCATTAGTTGATTGGTTAAGGCAGTGGTCAAATAATGATGAAGAAAGAGAAGAATTATTTATAAGAAGTTTTCTTGGCAGAATGTTGTTTGGAGGCGATGAAGCGCTTAAATCTTGTACTGTTTTATCTGGTGGAGAAAAGGTTAGATGTATGCTGTCAAAAATTATGATGGGCAAACCTAATGTATTACTTATAGATGAGCCTACCAATCATCTCGATCTTGAATCTATAACAGCCTTTAATAATTCACTAATAAATTTTAAAGGAACTGTTCTTTTAAGTACAAATGATAGAGCTTTTGCTCAATCAGTTGCAAATAGAATCATTGAAATTACACCTAATGGTATAATTGATAGTTATTTGCCTTTTAATGAATATATTACAGATGAAAAAGTTTTATCCTCAAGGGAAAAGCTTTACAAGTAGTCTATTTATCTCTTATCACAGCCCCAAGTTCTGTTTTATATTTTTCTGTCAATTTCTCCATTATTTTATCGATCACCTTATCAGTTAAGGTCTTTTTCGAATCATTAAATGTAAAGCTAACAGCAAAAGATTTTTTATTGTCCTCTATATTTTTTCCTTTATACTCATCAAAAAGATTGACATCTAATAATATTTTATTTTCGAGTTTAAAGGCCAAGTCTTTAATAGACTCAAAGCTTATATCATCATTAAGTATCATTGATAAATCCCTTCTTGAAGATGGGAATTTGGATAGTTCTTGATGCTTGATGTTTAATGGTTTTAACTTTATTTGATCAAGATCAAGGTTAAGTATGTGAATTTTCTGTTCCAGTGAAAATTCTTGAGTATAACCAGAAATTATTTCACCAATAAAACCAATATGTTTTTTATTACTGTAAACATCTAATTTATATTCAAATAATTCATCATTACTAATCTCGTATCTAATATTTGAGATATTTAATTGTGTTAAGAGATTTTTTGTAACTCCCTTTAGATAATAAAAATTATTTTTTGAATAATTAGAAATCCAGTTTTCATCAAATATTTTACCTGTAACTGCAATATTTAATCTTTTATTTTCAATGTAAGCTTCATTATCTAGTGAGTAAGTATTTCCAATTTCAAATAACTTAAGATTTTTGTTTTGTCTATTATAATTATGTTTAATAGTCTCTAGAGCATTAGGAATTAATGATGCTCTTAAATTAGAAAGTTCGATTCCCTGAGGATTAAGTAATCTTACTACCTGTTTTTTAAACTTTTCATTAGTGTCTGGAGAGCAAATAGAATTATTTATTATCTCGTTAAATCCAATTCCAATAAGGTTATTACTTATAAGAGATTCAATCTTGTTGATCTTGTTTTTTCCAATCTCTGGAATAATCATGGATATTTTTGAATTAACAGGTATATTGTTGAATCCATAAACACGAAGGATTTCTTCAATTACATCAATTTCTCTATATACATCGTTTCTATAGTTAGGCGCAACTATATTAAGGCCTTCTTCATTATGATTTTTAATTTCAAAGTCTAATGAACTAAGAATCTGAGTTATTATATCTTTATCTATCTTTTGACCTGTAATGCTGTCTATTTTATGATATCTCAGATATATATCCTTTCTTTTTAATTTTAAATTATCCTCTACTATAATTTCTGATACAGAAGAGTCTGGGTTTAATTCTTTTAATAGAATTGATGCTCTTTTGAGAGCATATATTACTTTATCAGGGTCAATTCCTCTTTCATACCTAAAAGAAGCATCAGTAAATAGCTGATGTCTTTTAGATGATTTTCTAATTGTTATAGGGTCAAAAATAGCAGATTCTAAAAATAAGTTTGTTGTTGAATTTGAAACTCCCGAATCGTAACCACCATATACCCCTCCTAAACAAAGAGGTTTATTATTAGAACAAATCATTAAATCTTCTTTGTCTAATTCAATTATATTTTCATCTAGAGTTTTAAATTTTGTTCCTGATTTTAAGGACTTAACATTTATGTTTTCAAGCTTATCTAGATCAAATGCATGAAGAGGTTGACCAATTTCATGCATTACAAAATTTGTTATATCTACTATATTATTAATTGGTTTTAACCCAATAGATTTTAATTTGTTTTGTAATTCTTTTGATGAAGGACCAACTTTAATATTTTTTATTATTAACCCTGAATAGAAAGGACACCTATTAGTGTCTTCAACATTAATTTTAAAATCTTCCTCTAATTTTACTGAATTAAAACTACTAATGCTAGGAAGAACAATTTTACTTTTTAAAGATTTAAAGTCATAAAAAGCTTTTAAATCTCTTGCTACACCATAATGAGACATAGCGTCAGACCTATTGGGAGTTAGACCAATTTCAAGAATATTATCATTTTCAACATTAAATACTTCACTTATAGGTGTTCCTGGTTTAATATGATTATCAAGAACCATAATTCCTTCATGCGATTCCCCTAAACCAATTTCATCTTCAGCACAAACCATTCCATTGCTTACAACTCCTCGTATCTTTGATTTTTTAATTTTTATTTCAGTACTATCATTTGTGTATATTTTAGAACCAACTTTAGCAACTGGAACAATTTGTCCTTTTTTAATATTAGGAGCTCCGCATACAATTTCATAAATTTCATCATTACCTAAATCAATAGAAGTGATTTTTAATCTATCTGCATCAGGATGTTTTTCGCATTTTAAAACTTTTCCTGCTACCACACCTGTAAGTCCTCCTTTTACAGATTCAAAAGATGAAAGTTTTTCTACTTCAAGTCCTAGGTTAGTTAATATCTCAGATATTTCTTCAGGTTGGGAATTGATTTCCACGTAATCTTTAAGCCAATTAATTGATATTTTCACAGGTTTTATTTAATTAACAAATATACTTAATCAGCTAATATATCTCCATAAATTTTTTGAATTTGAAGAAGATGATATTTCATATCTAATAGGGTAATTCTCTTTTTTTGTAAGTCTTGGATCAGACTCTAATAATTTATATGCACATTTTCGTGCATTATTCAATATTTCTGTATCGTAAATAATATCTGCTAGTTTAAACTTAAGTATTCCACTTTGCTTAGTTCCCATCATATCACCTGGACCTCTTAATTTTAAATCTACTTCTGCTAATTTAAACCCATCACTAACCTTAACCATTGTATCTATTCTTATTTTTGAATCTTCAGATAGATTATCTTTGGTCATTAAAATACAGTAGCTCTCTTCATTTCCCCTTCCGACTCTTCCTCTTAACTGATGTAATTGAGATAGTCCGAATCTTTCAGCACTTTCAATCACCATTACAGATGCATTAGGCACATTTACACCAACCTCTATTACAGTTGTTGATACTAGAATCTGGGTTTCTTTATTGATGAATCTTCCCATTTCATAGTCTTTATCTTTTGAATTCATCTTTCCATGAACTATGCTAACCTGGAACTCTGGTCTAGAAAATTCTCTTACAATACTTTCATATCCATCCATAAGATCTTTATAATCAAGTTTTTCTGATTCATTAATTAATGGATAAACTAAATAAATTTGTCTTCCTTTTTTTATTTGTTCTCTTAAAAATTTAAAAACACTCAATCTATTTTTATCATATTTATGAGCAGTCTTTGTAGTAATTCTTCCAGGTGGCAATTCTTTTATTGAAGATATATCTAAATCACCATAAAGACTCATAGCTAGAGTTCTTGGTATTGGCGTAGCTGTCATTACAAGCACGTGTGGTGCTGGAGTATTCTTTTTCCAAAGTTTAGCTCTTTGAGCCACACCAAACCTATGCTGTTCATCAACAATACTAAGTCCAAGATTTTTAAATTGAACTATATCTTCTAGTATAGCATGAGTTCCAACTAATATTTTGGTTTCACCAGTTAATAAATCTTTATGAATTACTTTCCTGTCTTTTGTTTTAACCGAACCAGTTAATAGGTCTATTTTTATATCTAAATCAGATAACAGCACCTTTATTGATTTATAGTGTTGGTTTGCAAGTATTTCTGTTGGAGCTAGAATGCACGATTGAAAACCATTATCTATAGCAATTAACATTACCATTAATGAAACTATAGTCTTTCCAGACCCTACATCTCCTTGTAATAGTCTATTCATTTGTTTTCCATCTCTAAAATCATTTCTAATTTCTTTGATCACTTTTTTTTGATCACTAGTAAGTTCAAATGGAAGACTGTTTTTGTAAAACTCATTTAAATTATCACCAATTTTTTCAAATTTAAAACCATTTAATTTTTGAATTCTTTCATTTTTGCTTAACTGAAATCCAAGTTGATTAAAAAATAATTCCTCAAATTTTAATCTTTTAGTTGAATGGGAGAGTAGCTCTTGAGACTCAGGTAGGTGAATATTGATAATAGCCTTATATCTATCAATAAGATTATATTCATTTAAAATTGATGAAGATAGATTTTCTTTAATTTGATTTTGGAGACTATTTAATAGATTATAAATTATTTTAACAAAATATTTTTGAGTAACTCCCTCGTTTACAAGTTTTTCTGTTGAAGAGTATATTCCATGAAGTCTTCTTGGTATATTTCTGTTAAAACTGGATTTTGTTTTAATTTCAGGGTGAGCTATTGATGGATTACTTCCAAACCAACTAAGTTTTCCATAAATAACATATTCTTCATTAGTTTTTATAGACTCTTCAACCCAATTAAATCCTCTATACCATATTAAATCTACTTTTCCAGTAGAATCATAAAACTCACAATTCAGTCTATCTCTAAATCTTACTTTAGTTCTTTTTATAGATTTTATTTTACCAATTATTTGAACTTCTGATTGATTCTTAGGTAGTTCATTAATTTTAAAAAACTTTGATCTGTCTATATATCTATATGGATAAAAATCAATTAGATCTTTTATGGTTTTAAGGTTTAATTCTTCATTAAGCAACTTAGATCTAGTAGGACCTATACCTTTTATAAATTCAATAGATTGATTTAAGATATCACTATTCACTATCTAAAAAATCTAAAGCTAAATTAGTCATAACCTTAACGCCAAGAAGCATTGAACTGTCATCAATGAAGAAATCTGGAGTATGGTGAGGTGGAGCTTTTCTTTCTTCATTTATATTATACCCACCAAGCTCAAACATAAATCCTGGAATTTCATTTAAATAATAAGCATAGTCTTCAGCTATTGTTTTGGCACTGTTAAGTATTACATTATTATTTCCTGCAGAACTTTTTAATGAAGGAAGCATTTGTTCCATTAATTCAGGATCATTGTATGTTATATCAGCTCCATCAACTATATCAACAATTGCAGTTCCTCCATATGATTTTGCAATACCTTCCGCTAGCTCAATCATTCTTTGTTTAATATAATCTCTCATTTCATAGTCTAATGATCTAATAGTTCCAACTAGATTAACTTCATTAGGTATAATATTAAATCTATTTCCCCCTTCTATAATACCAAAAGATATAACGGCAGGTTCATTAGTTAAATTAGATTCTCTAGAAATAATTGTTTGAAAAGAATTTATTATTTGAGATGATATTACTATTGGATCAACTCCAAGCCAAGGTGTACCCCCATGAGATTGACTTCCAATTACCTTTACTGTAAACCTTGATGAAGAGGCAAAAAATCCTTTAGGTTTATAAAATACCTTATTCATGGGTAGCAATGAGCTAATATGAAGTCCAAAAATAGCATCTACTTCAGGATTTTCTAAAACACCTTCTTTAATCATCATTCTTGCCCCACCTTCCTCTCCTGGAGGTGGTCCTTCCTCTGCTCCTTGAAAAATAAACTTAACAGTTCCGTTAAAATCATTATTTTTTGAAAGTATTTCAGCTGTACCCATTAGGATTGACATATGACTATCATGTCCACAAGCGTGCATAACTCCATCATTGACAGATTGATATGGCAAGTTGTTACTTTCTGTTATAGGAAGTGCATCCATATCAGCTCTTAAAGCAACTACTTTACCTGGACGACCGCCTTTTAATAGACCGACTACTCCCGTGTGCGCTACTCCAGTTTGAACTTCCATTCCTAAAGACTTTAGATGTTCAGCTACTTTTTCAGCAGTTCTAAATTCTCGATTTGATAACTCAGGGTTCTGATGAAAATCTCTTCTCCATTCAATTACTTTTGATTCAAGTTCATCAGCTATTTGATCAACTTGATCATTTAGTGTTTGTGGGGTTTGCCCAAAAACAATTGTAAGGGAAATTACCCAAAAAGTAATATGTTTCATTATTTTGCTTTCAATTAGTACTTCTTTAATTCACCATCACGACGTT
>ENA-OWNS01000749-OWNS01000749.1-marine-metagenome-genome-assembly--contig:-NODE-749-length-14324-cov-2.943006_pt1 | contig 14324 bp, 14 predicted proteins | sample MGYA00238137_ERZ651772 | MGnify/ENA primary metagenome ERZ651772 (study PRJEB26903, sample SAMN06264699) | marine metagenome | isolation source: Columbia River Estuary | place: USA:Columbia River Estuary... | reverse complement strand
TGGGCTTCGAGTCATGACGTGGCAGGCTGGCAACTCAACCTGCCAAAGCCCAGCAAGACTCATCTAAAGGATTTTCGTGTTGCTATTTGGACCAACGACGATATGGCCCCCGTCTCGCAGGAAATTTCCGATCGGGTCCAGTCGATCGGCGATATGTTAAGCAGACTTGGCGCCACTGTTTCAGACAGCGCGCGCCCAGAGATTGACATCGAGGAAAGTCATGACACCTACAATAGTTTACTGTGGGGCGTGATGGCGGCAGAGCTTAGCGCTGAAGAAAAAAGTGAATACCATGCACGCCTGGGTCAATTGGACCCTAACGACCGATCAATAGCGGCCAACATGATTCGTTACTCCGTCCAAAGCCACGGAAATTGGACGGAAAACAACAACAAAAGATTCCTTATTCGACAACGATGGCAACGTTTCTTTAATGACTGGGACATCGTCATATGCCCACAAACCGCCACGACCGCTTTCCCGCAAGATGAAGGAGAATATCTCGAGCGAAAAATAATCGTTGATAATATTGAGCAAGATTATTTTCAACAAGTATTTTGGTCAGGACTGGTCACTGTCGCGCACCTACCGAGCACCGTCTTTCCAACAGGGCTTTCACAAGCCGGTCTACCCATCGGCTTACAGGCTGTCGGTGCAGAGTTTAACGACTATATCACCATAGACTTCACCCGACTGATGGCTCAAGAAATCGGGGGTTTCATTCCACCACCAGCTTACGCCTAGGGCAGGCAATCGTGATTGCGCCTGAATGAACATTAGGGAACATCCTTTTCTTGTCGGCGAGGTGTAGAAACATGTTGCGAATCTATTACTTGGGGAAGCTTCCTTTGACTCTTTGTTAGGGCAACGAGCGTGAAAACCCGGTATATCCTGCGCCGCGACATATGTGCTCACACAGCAACTTTAATGCAAAACGACCCTGACGAATTTCGGCTTTTTGCTTGATGCTAGGTGATGTTGTCTAACACGGTTTGACCCATATCGGGCTTTTCTGTGTCTAGCCCGATGACCTTCAGTATCTCCAACACTTCATCCTTAAGGGCCTCAGAGGCGACTTCTTTTTGCTCGTCAGAGGAAAGATCTTGGCCAAAGTTATATAGCCTTTTGACGTGCTTAGGAGGTATCCAGGACAAAACCTCTCCCTTGGTGCCGCCAATAGAAGCCTCAGGGTTTGGTTCTTCTCGAACCCCCTTTATTGTGTCGTAAATACCTTGCTCGACTATCTCTTCGATATGTCGCTGCAGGATATAGGCATACCTTTTCCGTACTTCCGTATTTCTCTCACTGGCAGCTGACTGATCTGAAAGGGCATCCCATATTTCCTTGCCGAGTAACCCTAAAAGTGGACCGCCCTTTTTCACCAGGGGCGCAACTTTCTTTTGCTTTGTTCTTTTTTCAAGCTCAGACGTTTTCTTCAAAAGGTAAAAGAGTAACGCAAACACAATCAGAAAGAGCACTAACAACATAATCATCAGAAGTACTTCAACACTAGATTGCGCCATCGCTATAATCCCATTTTTGTGATCATTTATCGTAGTTCTCAGTCAATTTGTAGCTCTCTGCCAATTCCGCTTTTCTAATGATATAGAGATCACTCACTTTTTGCTGGATATCGTCAGCAATCGTTTTATCTTCAGTCATACTTTTCTTGATCGCTTTTTGATTATTTTCAACCTGCTTCAGTACTGCTAGTTGATTTTTCATTTTCCCAAGAGTCCTCAACTCGCCGAGGACACTTTCTTTTTGGGCTTCAGACAATTTCAATATATCATCTCCCTTCGCCTGAATTTCACGACCTATGACCGTGCCTAATGTCGAAATATCTCTCGCGTGCGTTTGACTACTCGACTTCAAAACCTCGAGATCACTGATAATGAGCGATTGCTGACCCTCAATCGATAATAGCTGATCTTGCACATCCACCAGTTTTTCTATGCCATCTCCTAATTGTATGCCTCTTTTCGCCACAGCGATAATCACCCGATCAAGTTCATCGGTTTTTTGCGAAAGCTGCACTGACATCACAACATAAAAGAGAATGGAAACCACCAAAACAAACCCGGTGATGCCCGAGGTTACATAGATGAGCTTTCTAGCATTGTCAATTTGCTGGGTCGTAGACTCTAGAATCTGTTTGATATGCGTCAGCGGACCAACGTCGACACCGTTGATTTTTAAGCTGACAGTTCCATCACTAATCGAACCGCCTCCTTCAATTTCTACTCGATCGCTACTATGCGCTTCTGCCTCAATATCAGTGTCCGAGGCTGCAGCTAAATCTTTTTCTGCTGAGGTTTCCTCATCTGCAGATGCATCGCTCGCGAGATCATTCTCAGCGTCGTCTGACGCTGCCGGCACTTCCTCGGCAAGTTCCGCTGCTGCTTGCTCCTCACCGTCATCAGCAACATCCTCTTCTACCGCTGAATCACTGTCACTTACCGAATCTGTTGCCTCTATTTCATTGGAATCATCAACTGCGCCATCTTCATCAGAAACTGATTGTTGCGTTTCTTCCTCAGACACTGATTCTTCAGGAACCCCATTATCTGTCTCATCTTCTTTATCATTGGCCATTGATATAACCTCTTTTCTGAAATTTTTAGTTCAACAAATCACTTGCCGAAATCATGTAAGTATTTTCGAAATCGCCGTTTGATCTCATCCTACCCAATTCTGCTTCCCCGTAGGGACCTCTCACCACTGCCCAGTAATTATTCTTTTTTAATTCAACGCGGAACTGTTCTAGGGCATCTCTCTTTGCAATCCACGCGACGGCAGCGTTCTTATTTAGAAACGCCGCTTCCTGAAGAAAATACTTTGCCTCAACAATTTTTTCTTCAGCCTTAACTTCCGGCACCGACAATTCCGGCACCGGCAATTTCGGCACTGATATTTGCGGCAAAACTTCTGCATTGGCCACTAATTCAGGTGCTCGCTTTTCTGGGATGATAGCTTCTACGGGCGCGATCACTTCAATAGCACCCAATACAGTTTCATCTAAGATAACCTCCTCCTGCGGAACTATAGCCACCGGCGTTTCCTCATTCACCGCATTGATTTCAATGGTATCGGCAACAAGCTCAGCAGAAGTATTCATCGCCTGATCATTAAAAAAGGCTTCAACCCTAATGCTTGCTGACTCAATACTCTCTCTGATTACGTCATCAAACAAGACTGCGGCTGGAAAAGTAATGCCTAAAAACATTAAAGCAGCAACACCCACAAACGTACTTTTCTTTTGCATGACTGAACGAGTTTTAGCTTTGTCTACGCTTTCCTTGCTTTTGCTCTTGCTCTCGTTTTTATTTTTAACCTGTTCAGCGCTCTTATCCGCTTGAACTTTGTCAGCTAGCGCCAATGGATCAAATGTCACGATTTGCGCTAAATCGTCTTGTATATCTTCTTGCACTGCTAACTTATGGACTAGCTCTCTAGCCGTTTGCAGCGACCCGTCTCTCTCTGCTCTGAGCACGAAATCAGCACATTGTTCCGCATCTGGCAAGTCGAAACTCCATAGTGGTGTTCTGGTTACACGGAGCCACCTCTTCATTTCTTCGCTTCGCCAAGCGATACCAGTCGTGAGTATAAGCACAGAGATGCCTGCCTGCTTAAATTGGCTCAAGATACGGTGCACAAGTGACAGAGACGACACTGACTCTGAGTTAGTCAGCTCAAAAATCCACAATTCTTGCGTGACCCCCTGACCTTGGGCTTGCAGATCAAATTGCGCTATTTCTTTCAACCGAACATTCACTTTTTTAATAATCGAGTCTCGATTTAGCGGTGCTCTCTTGACCTCTCCGTTTTCTTTTTCCGTAAAAACATTCGAGACAATTTCTCGCACGTAGTGCTCTTGCAGTGCATAATTTTCACTGGTGACGACTGCCGCCGAAGCCGGGTTTCTCAATTGGCTAATCACGCTTGTGACCTGCTCAGTATGCTTTTCGCTAAAACTTGAGAACGACCCAATGTATGGCTCTTTCCTAATTCCCGTCTGCTTTTTCATAATGTGTACTTCCCGCCAATCAATTAGTTAGGCCTGCGACCATTTTCATCAAACCATAACTCCTTTGGCACCTTTGGTTTGGGCTTCTTAAGACTTGTACCCTCTTCTTTTGCCATTCCCAACCCAAAGACATAAGCAATGACTTGAGCAACGGCCAAAAATAAAGCCTGAGGAATATAGTGGCCGAGTTCGGTTGTAAAATAGATTGCTCTTGCAAGCTGGGGTGACTCAAACACTAGCACTTGATTTTCTTTTGCGATCTCTTTAATTTTTTGAGCAATTAGACCTTTGCCTTTTGCCAATACTTTTGGCGCAGCCTCAGAGTCCTTGTCATAGCTCAGCGCTACAGCAAAATGTTCCGGGTTAGTAATCACAACATCAGCCGCAGGGACATCCTGTAACATCCGTTGCTCCGCCATTTCTCGCTGTTTTTGTTTAATCTTTTGACGGACTTCGGGCTGACCCTCGATATCTTTAAACTCGTCTTTTATTTCTTGCTTGGTCATCTTTAACTTTCTGATGAATTCATATCTCTGGTATGGCACGTCAATGGCCGCTATCACCGCCAGCGCGACGGAAACAATCAAGGCGCCAAATAAGACAAATGCAGTAGCGTCATAAATACTCGAAGCAATATCACCTCTGGAAAATAAGAGCACTTGCTCAAAATTACTGTATAGATATATGCCTGCGGTCAAAGCAACCAACGAAAATTTTAGGACAGATTTGACGAGTTCAACGACCGCTTTGAGGCCAAAAATCCTTACGAGGCCTGAAATGGGGTTAATCTTACTTGCCTTTGGCGCAATTGCTTTCCAGGAAAATACAAAACCATCCAATGCTGTTGCACCAAAAATGGCCAACAAAACTGAGATCGCGAGCACGGGGCTAAGCACTAAGTAACTCTCTCCGACAATATTCGCTAATCGCATCACTAACGCCGAATGATCGTTAATAGAATCGTTGGAAAAGGTAAGGCTATCTCTGAACAACTCAATAAATCGAGGTGCCAGAAAAAAACTGAATGAGTATAACGAAGCAATAAAACCGATCGTGACAACCGCAATTGTCATATCTTGAGACCGCAGAACTTGCCCATCTTCTCGCGCTTTTTCAATGCGCCGAGCGGTCGGCTCTTCGGTTTTTTCTTCTTGGGGCGTATCTTCAGCCATCTATTTATCCGCCCAGTATCTGATTAAGTCGACGAAATGCCAAAAACCAAAAATTCTCAACCTGCGCGAACCAGAGCGGCATTGTTAGCAACAGCATGCCCAATCCCGCGGGGATCAAAGCAGGAAAACCGACAGCAAACACATTGAGGCTCGGCGCTGCTCTTGAAATAATGCCAAGCGATGAGTTGATTAACAGCAGACCAAAAATGATTGGGAACGCGATAGAGACTGCGCCTAGGAATATCTGGGAAGTCCAAACAATAAAATTTTGAATCATCAAATCACCGAACACGCCAGAAGCTATCGGCACAAGTTCAAAGCTCTGTTGGAGCACAGAAATTAAAATAAGATGCCCGCCAAAGCTCATAAACAGCAAAAAGCCGACAATGATAAAGAACTGAGACAAGGTAGGAACATTACCCACGTTTGGGTCAATCATATTGGCCATACTTAAGCCCATCCCACCAGCAATAATCTGGCCACTGACAATTAATCCGGCAAGCACAATTTGTAACGTAATACCCATTAAACCGCCGACAAGGATCTCGTGGGTGATGCCTAGTACTGCACCAAAGCTAAACGGGTCAATTTCCGGGATATCGATGAGCGGGTAGATCATCCATGTCAATACCAGGCTTAACAGCAACGTGACCCTGAGGTTTATCGCTGCCTGCGAAAAGAACGGCACTGTCATTATAAAAGCGGAAACTCTAATCATCGGCCACAGAAAAGTTTCGAGTAAATTTATGACATGAGGTGCGAGGATTTCCATGGTCGTTAGTATTCCATGGTTCTTATACGTTCAAAGACGGTGTCGAAATAATCCATCAACACGGCCAACTGCCACTCGCCAAAAATAATGAGCGCCAACAGCATGACCCCTAGCTTAGGGATAAAGCTCAACGTCATCTCTTGAATCGAGGTCGCGGCTTGTAAAATACCGACGATTAAACCCGTACCTAGCGCGGCGCCAAGGATTGGCGCTGCCACCATCACCGTCACAAGCAGTGCTTCTACGGCAAGATCCATGACTATTCCAGGTTCCATATCCTCTATCCCACCGCAAAAGTTGAAATCAAAGAACCCGTAATGAGTCCCCAACCATCAACCAATACGAAAAGTAATAGTTTGAAAGGTAGTGAAATCATCATCGGAGAAAGCATCATCATACCCATGGACATCAAGACACTGGCGACCACTAGATCGATGATAATGAAGGGAATATAAATTAAAAAACCAATGGTAAACGCGGTTTTTAATTCAGATGTTAAAAAGGCGGGCATGAGCGTTGACAGCGGAATATCGCTAACGTCATCTACGGGCCCGTCATTTGCCATTTCCATAAACATGAGTAAGTCTTTCTCCCTCACCTGCGCCAGCATGAAACCGCGCATGGGAGGTAAGGCTAGCTCTATGCCTTCTTGAAATGTCACTTCGTTGGCTTGAACCGGCAGGTAAGCACCTTCATAAACCTGGTCAAACACTGGCTTCATGATAAAAATTGATAAGAAAACGGCGATACCAATAAGCACTTGGTTGGGTGGCGTTTGACCCGTGCCTAATGCCTGCCTGACGAGCGACAACACGATGATGATCCTCGTAAACGAAGTCATCAAAACAACAATCGAAGGCAGTATGGTCAGAATCGACATCAGCACCAGGATCTGTAGCGACAACCCATACTCAGATCCAGCGTCATTTGCCGTAATTAAAGTCAGAGCAGGCCCAAACTCTGCAGCACTCACAGATTCTCCAAGGGCACATAACAACAAAGTAAAAAATACTTTAACCGGCTTCGTAACAGCAGGCTGAACCTCTCTGATTTTTGAAAACAACAAACTCATGCGGATTTAATCCAAAAATTAATATCATCACCTTGAACAAGGACTAAACCTTGAACAAGGACTAAACCTTGAACAAGGACTATTATGCAATTAAGGGGCCAACAATTATTGTGTTTTAAATCAACGTGTTACGGTCACAGTTTTATTTGATCAAACAATATGTCAAAAACCTGACACTTTTGGATGCAAGCCTCCATCTGGCCGCTAGAATTTGTTAGGGTGGGTCTGAACAGAAAACGAGAGCTCAAACGCGAGTATGCAAATACGAATCGGATTTCTTCTTCTCGTTTGCCTTTGTGCCAACGCCAAGGGGCAACAAGAAATAGCCTACCCCTATAAAACGTGCTTCGAGAGCGCCGGGAAGCAGTACAAAATCAGCCCTGGCTTCTTAGCATCTGTTGCTAGCGTAGAGAGCAGCTTGAACCCTAGCGCCGTCTCAAGCTCAAATGCGGTTGGTTTAATGCAAATCAAGTGGCCTTTAACGGCGGCGGAATTAGGCATCAGCAGCAGAGATCAACTGTTTGACCCCTGCTTAAACATCCATGCTGGGGCAAAATACCTCAACCAGCTAGAGGCTCGCTTCAAAAGCCGTATGCTCGCACTCGCGGCATACCACATTGGGCCCACCAGAGTGTCGGCTATTGAGGCCATTCCAAAGTCGACGCTTAGCTATATTGAAAAAATCTATCAGGAAGAAGCACTATTGGCCCACTCATCCTCACTGGCAGATCTTGGGTCCTGCCAAATAGCTGGGCTTATCAATCTGACGGTAAAAACCCATCACCCAAAACAGCGCCAGGTCGAAGTGATTGAATGGCTGACTGAAACGCAGCGGTTCTGCTCAATTGCCAAGCTCACAGGTTTTAAAAACCGGTTACCCGAGCTTATGGGTACCGCAGATGCGGACGGGAAAGTCGATCGACTACTCGATCGTATATTGGCGTTGAAAGTGAACCTTCAGAGATAAGTTAGCCTTCACAAAGAATAAAGCCGGAGGATTAATAGCGTGAATCTATTTTACTGAAGGAGTTGGAGGACCAACTGTGCACGAGCATTGGCCTGCGATAACATCGCTGTGCCAGCTTGTTGTAATACCTGCGCTTTCGCTAGGTTAGCCGACTCTACCGAGTAGTCTGCGTCGTTAATTCGAGACCGAGCGTCAGCGGTATTTTCAGCAACGTTCATCAGGTTTGATACGGTGTAAGACAATCGATTCTCTATCGCACCGAGATCCGCTCGCATTGAAGAGATTTTCTCAATCGCACCATCCAATACAGAGATTGCGAAGGACGCACCTGACTGGTCTCTCAAATCGACATTTGAAACTGTCGACAACGTGGCTGCACCGCTCGTAAAGTAGTTATCGTTTACCGCTAGTTCCGTGCCTGACTGCGTCACCGAAAACAACTTGCTGGAAGATAAACTCAGGGTACCCTGGACTGTCGCAGAGTCGCCAACCGTCGTGTTGCCTTCATACGAAGTTGTGCCTGCGGCGATCAATCTTACATCGTGCGTACCCAACAGACCCAAGGTGTCGCTGGTGGTCTCCAGTACGCTCGTTGTAAGGCTTGACGATCCAAAAATCTGAAAGTCTCCTAACGCAGTTGTACCAGTAAACGTAATCTTATTAGCGTTACTCACCTCGGCAGTTAGGTGATAATCTCCGCCATCCCCCCATTTTCCGCTCAAGTTGTCGAGCGCGGTATTTATCCTACTAACCTGAGTCGCCGGAGTTGAACTAGATTCCCAAGAAAATGGCATCGACTCACCGGTATGTTGATTTTGGATATAACCGGTCCACGTCGCCCCATTGCCAATCGCATCAGCATACTGTGTTTCCTTCACACCGGCGGCAGCGCCGGAAAGGGCCGCAACACTTGTACCGTCGTGGCTGACTGCCGCCACACGCTGACCAAGAATAGCTGTCTCGTTCTCAACCAAAATATCGCGTCCATCATTTGCGTATAAGAGTACCTTATTATCACTGGTCGCCGTCGCCGTGACGCCTGTACTGCCAGAGATCGCATTGATCTTATCAACAGCATCGAGCACGTTAGTAGAACTGACAATAAACTCACCCGTCGTCTTATTATTAATCTTTAGACTGGCGGTTTGATCGGCATGCCAAGTGCTGTAGTAGTGGGCGTAGCTCTTGGCTACCGCGCTCACGCCAGTCTCGCCAGAGACGTTGTTAATGTTTGCCGCGACATTCGTTGCAGAATCTTTCGCAGCAACGCCTATCGTCTTGGAGAGGCTATTACCATTAATAATGATATCGTCTGCATCGTCCGTCTGGTTGGCATAAACACCATTACCATCACCCTTGAATGCCGCAATTCGATCGCCGGTTATTTTATAAGCCCCCAGTTTGTCAGCGGATACCGAATCCACAGAGAACTGAATCGTTTCGCCACCTTCGGAACCTACCTGCAGTGCTTTATTAGTGAAAGAACCATCTAATACGGTGGTCTGGTTAAATCGTGTGTTGGCTGATACGCGCGTAATCTCTGCAATCAGGAGGTTAACTTCTTCCTGCAGAAATGCGCGGTCAGTATTTGTGTTGGTATCGTTAGCTGATTGTACCGCTAGCTCTCTCACACGTTGAAGCATATCCACCACTTCAACCAAAGCGCCTTCAATCGACTGTGTTAACGAAATACCATCGTTAGCATTTTTTACGGCCATGTTCAGGCCATTGATTTGAGCACTCATTCTCTGAACGATGGCCAAACCGGCCGCATCGTCAGAAGCGCTATTAATACGACTGCCGGAAGACAATCGCGCCATAGCTTTATCAAGCATATCACCTGACTCAGCTAACCCTCTTTGAGCTGTTAATGAACTCACGTTTGTGTTTACTACTAGAGACATGATGTGTCCTCCACCTATCTAAGTTTTTGCATTAAGGCGACCAAGCAGGTCCTCCCCTTGGTTCGCTTGGCCGCCCTATAGCGACATAGATACAGTCGGGGTGGCCACAACCTTCTTTAGAAAACTTTGGATAAAAGAGGAAATTTTTGAGAATTTTTGTGAACCCGGCCATCGAAGACCGGTTTAGGAAAAATGCCAAGACATTAGGGAAACCATTTGCCGACACTTCTCGCAATATTGCCGCTTTATTCCCTGTGATCTTGCCAAGCCTAAAATCTAAAAATCGCCCGTCACATCAGAAGGGCAATCAACGTCCGAATTACTTGCCGCTTTTTTCAAAAAGCGGCAATGGGACGCCAAACGCTCATTAAAAAAACAGCTTTAATCAGGATAAATATTAGAAAAATAGGCGGGGCATCATTTGTTGGCCGCTCGAGGAGAGAAAACTCAGGCCAAATAGTGGTATTAATAGGTAATAGGCTTGGGCTAATCGGTTTCCTGAATCAAGTCGAAGCAAAATTCTTGCTGCGCCTCAACGTGGTCCCACATCTGCGTGATCGTTTCTTTCTGCGACTCTACACGCTCACGCAAACCCAACAAGGCTTCTTTATTACGACTCGCCGAATCATAGACTTCTTCTAGACTATCTAGATTATCTTGCGCTTTTTCGAAAACCGCTTCGTGCTTTGCCAGGTTTTCTGCACTCAACTCGTCGACGCTGTCTATTTGACTCAGCGTGTCTATGTAGTCTTGTTGAGCACAATGATCACCCTCAACGAGTGAGTCTTGATTATATTCGAGCAATTTATCATTGGTCTCCAAGATTTCACCAATCATGCCAACCAACTGCGCGTTAATGTTGGAGAGCTTCTGGTTAATACCGAGCACCGCCTTATTCAAGCTTGATCTTTTATCGAGATAATCTAATTCTGCCTGATCAACGACGCCTCTGGTCACCTCATCTGAACAACCTGCCTGAGCACTTTGGTGCTGTAGAATCACCTTCTTATTTCGCACAATCGCTTGGCAAGCATCGTTTAATAATTGCCTGCTTTCATTAAAAGCCGCGTTAGCCAACTCCATGCCAACATGGGTATTTTCAGCAATTCTAATTCTGTTGGTATAGGCGCGCAGCTTGTTCGCGTCAACGAGCGCTTCTAGCTCGTAATAGATGTAGGCTACCTGTTTGGTAATCTTTGCGGGGGGCTTGTTCATATCCGATCCTGGACAACTAGAGAGATTCCTTCCTCCAACTTATCATAGTTTAGTTGACTCTACATTAAGAATGTCTTCGAAATTGTCGCCTGCGGACAAATCGTCGTTGAGGTTATCTGCATTTTTGGCATGGCTGCCAGCATATAGCGTTGTTAATCCGGCCGGTGAGACACCAACTAAAATTTCTTGTTCGCCATATTCAATGACTAAGATGGAATGCTTTGAGTCAATGGCCAATTTCTGCCGAACGCCAAGGGTTTGCGCGGTACCAACATCCATCTTATTGTATCGAAACTTCATCGCCCACACGGCCGCCACGATCATTCCAGCGACGAACAGCAAGGCGATGGCGACTCTAACAATGTAGCCCGAATCAACTCCTTCCGGCATCACCAATTACGCCGATCGAATTCTTTCAAGCGGACTCACGATTTCAAGTACGCGAATGCCAAGCTTGCTTCCGGCCATGGTCACGACCTCACCCTTCGCTATCACACTGTCGTTGACCTTGATATCCATCAAATCGCCCTCTGATCGATCGAGTTCTAGCACCGTACCCTGAGCCACCGCCATCAGCTCTCTTAACTTCAACGTTGCCTTACCAACCTCAACATTCAAAACTATGGGTATGGAGAGGACAACGGAAGAATCTATGACGCTACCGGTCTCAGCATCCTTAGCGTCAACGCCTTCTTCTCCATCTTGGCCTTCAGTTGTCTCGCTCATCTATCCTTCCCTTTCCATTATGTTATCTTCTATTTTGATCGCTACTTTCGATCCTTTGATACCCACATGCGCCTCATAAAGCGGAAACCCGTTCACTTTAACTAGAGCTGTTTCAGGAGGATTAAAAGAAAGTATGTCGCCTTCAGATAGTTTCGAGAGCTGCTCAACAGTGGTTTCTAGGTGCCCTCCCGAGACCAACAAATCAAAATCAACCTCACTGACCGTATTATTTAGACGCGCCAGCCACTTCTCATCGGCCTCTTGAGATTGAATACGACTCCTCAAAACGTCTCTTTGTAAATTAAGGCTTTGATAGGTGTACACAACGTCAATGTAAGGATCAACAGACTCATCCTGAAGTTTGAGCGCAAAGCGGTTAACCACAACAGACTCATCGTCTGCAGCAATGTTAGCAAATAGGGGGTTGATATCCCTGTTGATGGGTCGAATATCGACCTCGACATACGGCGACCATGCTTCTCGCATTGACTGAAAAATCAGGTCACATAGCGCATCAATGATTGCGTTTTCATTTGATGTGAACGGCCGTTCTTCAGTGACGGTCAACGGCCGAGCCTGCCCCCCGTACCAGTTATCCAGACAACTGAATATCACCTGCGGGTGTATGATAAATAGGGTTTCTCCCTTTAAAGGGCTCATTTCCGTGATGTTAATGGAAGCCGGAGAGTGCACACTATGAATATAATCGTCGTACTTCATCAACTTCGGCTCTGCAACTGCCATTCGAGGATTGTAATCGAGTTCCGTTAGCAGTCTGTTGCGAAAAAACCGGTGGAAACGTTCGTTAATTTGAAATATTGCTGTTGAACTTCCGCCCAGGCTTTCCTCATTACGAGCGATAGCAAAGGTTTCAGCATCAACATTTGCATTAAAGATATCTGAATCAAGCCGACCACTCGCAACCATATCCTCAATGGCGGCGAGTTCATCATCAGATAGCAGGGATGCGTCTTTTTCCGACATCGGATTACCTATTGAACAATAAACTCAGAAAAATAGGCTTCCTCAATAGGAGAAGCCGTTGTTTTTTCGTACTTCTCTAACGTCTCGTTAATAACGAGCTTTACTTCTTCTAATAAATTGTCTTGCCCATCTAGCGCTTGTAGCTCTTCTAAACGCACGCTTCTTAACACTTTCAATATCTGGGCCCTGATGCCAATCAGATGTCTAGGCACCCAACCTTCTGCGCCTTCTTCATCGTTAAATAGTGTGTCTTTGTCATGATAAGTACTGATACCTATCTTTACTTGAAGCACTTTTTTTGATCCGCTCACATTGACCGTAAAAGGATCGACGAAATTATAGTAGCTAATAAGAAACTTCTGTTCAATATCAGCAGACATAGGCCCAGGCGCTAGTGCCAAGGCGGCATCAGTGTCTTCCATCTCTGCTTCCATTTCCTGCAGCGTCACTTCGGGGTCTTCATCAACTGGCTTTTCGTCAAAAAATCCAGTGAAAAATAGGGTGCCAAGGATACTCCCGGCGACCAAAACCAATACCACTACTACGATCAAGAGGATTTTCAGTATCCCTCCTTTTCCTCCTTCGGCATCTTCCGTCTCAACTTCCGACATTACAAACCCTCCTAATTACGGGTGCTCACTCTGGTTACATTATACGTAGATATTGAGGTTCCCGATACCTAAACCCCTACCTTCAACTTTTTCAGTCGCTTCATCGAGAAGATCCATCACCAGTTCAACAGTAGCATCATTTTCGTCATCAGGTTTTTCCTTTGTATCTTGTTTTAAATCAGAATGGCTGTCGACATTGACATTCACCATCTGATCATTTTCTAGCATTTCCTTGAGCATCAAGCGCAATTTCGGCAGTCTGTCTTGTAATAGTTGTCGCGTCGTCTCTTCTGCTGCAACGATTTTACCTTCCAAACCTCCTTCATCATAAGCGATAGTCACGCCAATCTCCCCTAATGATGCTGGTCGCAACTTTATATTCAAGTTCCAATTATCTTGCTGAACCCCGGCGATAATTCTATTCGCCACTAATTCACCAAATCTCTGAGTCAGGCCTTCATATTGCAAGGATTTATCAGACGTGCTTTGCAGCTGCGGTTGGAGCTGCATCTCTCGAAGCACCGACCTAAACTCAACTCTGCTTTCTATATTTTGTACGTTGACCTTGTCAGATGATTCTAGTGCAGAACCATTCGTTTGCTTCGAGATGGCATGTATTGCTGGCAGAACCGGTTTTTGACCCTGATAGCCCGTCGAATTTAAGTCTTGGCGGGCTGATGAGTTCATCATGCTCAAATTTCGAGCCAGCGCCTCAACGTTCATGTCCTGTTTTGGATTAACACCATCAGAATATTCTTTCCCTCTGAACCCTTTCTCACGAGCATCTGATGAGAGAACCTCTGCGGACAAACGCGATGATTTGAACATCTGTTGTTCTTCCAGCGGTTTTTCAGCGCCGGTACTGATCAGACCG
>ENA-OWNS01000745-OWNS01000745.1-marine-metagenome-genome-assembly--contig:-NODE-745-length-14359-cov-3.431032_pt1 | contig 14359 bp, 10 predicted proteins | sample MGYA00238137_ERZ651772 | MGnify/ENA primary metagenome ERZ651772 (study PRJEB26903, sample SAMN06264699) | marine metagenome | isolation source: Columbia River Estuary | place: USA:Columbia River Estuary... | reverse complement strand
TATGGTACAAACTGAATACTTAACGAATTAACACAATGTCGAGTGTCTTTCTCTGTTATTTGCTCTCCATGAAAAACATGCCCTAGATGTCCATTACATTTTTTGCAGCAAATCTCAGTTCTTATTCTTCCTCCACTTAAATCTTCATGTCTTACAATAGATCCCTCTATTTCATCATCAAATGAAGGCCATCCACATCCAGAATTAAATTTGGTGTTTGATTCGTACAAAGGACTTTGACAAGCTCTACAAACAAAGATACCTGCTTCAAAATGATTGTCATATTCTCCAGTAAAAGGGGGTTCTGTTCCTTTATCTTTTAGAATATTTTTTTCATCAAGACTTAGATTTGAGAAATAATCTTTTTCCATTTTTACAAAAATAAAAAAAACACCCAAACTGGATGCTTTTTTAAAACTAACACTTTTTCTTTTAAAAAGTAATGCCTCCATCAGATTGATACACATAATTAAATGTGTAAAATCCACCATAATCTCCTTCTGAAGGTTGTGGGTCTGGGCTGTCATAGAAATAAAGAATCTCCATTTTTGCATATTTATTATCATGCGTTCGAAAAACTAATATCCTCCCTGGAGTAGGAGATAATATATGTGCGTCCATATCATAAGAAGCCCAACCTTCTCCAGGTGGAGGGACTCCTAAATCATCAATTATAGCAGGCCCCTCTTCATTATCTTGAATTAATTTCCCTACATCAACTGTTTTAATGTCTGACATAACACCTATATCAATATAAACTGCTGCATTACCTATTCTTTCTGGCTGGTTAACGTTATAACTATCCCCTCCATTAACAATAATTGTAGTTCCACTAAATGCTACGTCCCAATTATCATGATTTACTGTATCCCCTTCTGAAAAACTAAATTTCTCAAACTTACCAGTCGCTAAGGAATCAAGTATATTAATATTATACTGGCTTGCATTTAACTCAACAAAGGTAATCACATCCTCATCTATTAACTGGGGACTACTTTTCTCACAAGAAGAAAAAAACAAGAGACTAAATACAAGTAATGAAGCTGTGTATTTCATATTATTCTGTACAACCAGTATTCCAATTTGGATTGGAAGCTATATCTTCAGGAGATCCAGCTATAACAATCATTTCAGTTGCTCCTAAAACTAATCCAGTAGTATCATTTATATAATTTGGCACATGCGTAACAAAATCATATACATATGACTGATGACAATCACCGCAAGAATCAACAGCTGCTAAAGGGCCACCATTCCAATTTGGATTAGAAGCTATATCTTCAGGAGATCCAGCTATAACAAACATTACAGTTGCTCCTAAAATTAATCCAGTACTATCATTTATATAAGTTGGTACATGCGTAACAAAATCATATACATATGATTGATGACAATCACCACAAGAATCAACAGCTGCTACACCATTACTAACTCCCATGCAATCTGGACAAAGATTCCAAGCCGGATTCATAGGATTGTTAGGGCTAGCAAACATCTCATTATCGCCTAAAACCTCAGTAGTAGTATCATTTACTTCTCTTACAGCATGTGTAACATAATTATATGCTGTCCATTTATGACAGTCTGCACAGTCATCACTAATAGCTGTACCATTTTCAACCTCCATACAATCTAAAACTGGTGCCGGAAGTGGTGCATCATCTTTTGTACATGCAGAAAATATCAATGTTAATGCACAAATTGATACTACTAATTTTGTTTTCATTTTTGTTATTGTTTTCATTTTTGTTATTGTTATTGTTATTATTAATTGTGTTTATTTAAAATTGATTTTAAAGCTCATATAATATAGTCTTCCTGATATATTGCTGATATACTCTGGATTTGTAAATCCAAAAATATTCTTAATCCCTATTTGACAAGATTGTAATGGATTTATATGATGGGTTACACCAACATCACATAAACTATAGCCATCTATAAATTTATCGTATGTATCTAAAATACCATTTCCATTAGAATCAGAAATCGCATATTTACTTCTGTATGTAAGCATAGTATTCATCTCTGTTTTATCATTAAGATGATAATTAAATTTAATATTCCCCATATGTCTGGATCTATTAAACAGTCCAAAGTAATCATCTTTATTAAGTTTGAAACTGACATTTGTTTCTTGATCCCTTGCATATATAGTCTCTTCTTCAAATCTTCTCTTTACTTCAGTATCGTATGCGTAAAGTAATTGGTAGCCAAATTTGATTTCCCAATCATCAACTTTCTTATAAGTCGTATTAAACTCTAACCCTTTAGTTTCAACCTGATTGACATTGAAATAACTGTAAATATTTATATTGTTTTCATCTTTAGCTACTAATTTCCATTCAATCAAATCATTCACCTTATTATTAAATAAGTTGACATCAAAAGACAAATTATCTGTTGGATTATATTTTAATCCAATATTGATATTGAGTGAAGTTTCAGACTTTAATGGAGAACTTAACTCTGAAAATGGCACTACCTCCTGTATATTCTGCATGGCATCTAATCTATCAATAGCGACATCTCTACCAAGCACTATATAGCCAATAGTTGAATTCGTAAAATCAAAATACTTTTGTCTAAAATCAGGAGTCTTAAAACCTGTACCCACCGAACCATTGAGCTGAATCTTATTTGTTAGAGAAAATCCTACAGCTACTTTATTAGAAACAACTGGAGTGTAATTAGTGTAATTATCATATCTGCTGCCTAATATAATATTCACTTTATTAAAAGCAGTTGCATCCAATTGCCCATAAATAAACTTTAAATCTTGTTCTGGGTTATTTGAAAAATCTCTTCTGGATAACTCTTCTTTTGTTATACCAAATCCTAATATGCTATTTAATCCTTTGTAAGTGAAAGATGATTTCATCTCAGATTGTAATAATGTATGGTCAAAATAATTGTCTTCATATAACACTCCACCCTCAGTATTTAAAAACTCATCAGCTCTATAATTAGTTTTGTAAATCTCTAGCTGTTGATTGAAGTTAGCATTCATTAAATATTTTGCAGAAGCCCCAAAACTCCATTCTTTAATATTACTCTCTCCTTTTAATAAATAACTTGAGTCAGCAGCAATATTTATTTGTTCTTGCTTGTAATAATGCCCATTAGTATTTAATAAAAGTTTATCAGATAATGCATATTTAAAATTAGAGCGAAAGGTGTAATTTGAATAAGGATTAACAGTGCTAAGTAAATCAGTATCTATTAAATCATAACCATCTGTTTTGTAATAATCAAAAGAATTTGAAATCTGAAAAGTTCCTTCTTTGTATTTATAAACTAAACTAGAATTGGTTGAATTATAAGTGGCATGTTTTAATGAGGTACTGATGATAGGCCCATCATCAATCTGCTTTTTACTGATAAGATTAATAACTCCTCCTAAAGCATTAGAACCATATAAGCTTGAAGATGGTCCTTTAACAATTTCAATTCTGTCAATATCTGCTACAGAAATTCTATTTAAATCTAAAGTTCCAAATGACCTTCCTATAACTGGAAACCCATCAATAAGTATGGTAGTATATGAGGCGTCTAAACCTTGCATTTGCAGCCCTTCAGTGCCTGTTTTTGTAGTAACACTTACAATACCTGTTTGTTTAGTAATTACATCATATAATTTACTTGCACTAAATTCTTGAACTTCTTTTTCAGATATTATTGTAATAGGAATAGGTAATTCATTTACTGTTTGATTTGTTTTTGTAGCAGAAATAATTACTTCATTTAATTTATTCTCAGTCAGAATACTATCGCTTTGACTAAAAGCAGTAAAAACAGATAAAAGGGGGAATATGAATAATGACTGTTTCAAGTCTAAATTTTTGGCAAAAATAACACTAATCCCCGAGCTCCTTTCCATTATTTACGAGATTTTTTTAGCTTATTAGATAACTTAAGTAAGTTATGTTTTAAGCTATTCACAGATATAGTTGCACCTGATATTCCGTCAATTTCTCTGTTAAAATTTGAATAGTTTTCCGTATCAATTCCAACAAATTGTTTCAACCAATTTTTACTACAAATCTCACCACCATAATTTTCTCGATAATGTAAAACCTCAACTTTTAATATTTCTTCTTTATCATTAAATAATACATAATAATCAAACCTATGAAATTTTGAAGGCGCATCAGTTACTGCTAAATAGCCTATAATAGAGTCATCTTCTGAAATAGAATAAAAGGTATCATCAATAGGATCAAGATTACATGTTTCGCTATTAAAAATTTTGGCTATTGATTTATAAACAGTCGCCCTGCTATCTTTATCTAATTCCCAATAAGAGGCTTTAAAAGAGGAAAAAAGCAAGGCAATAACTATTACAGTTATAGCCTTACTTATATGATTTTTAAAATTCATTAATCAAAAAAATTAAAACCAAATCCCTACTCCTAAATTAAATTGTCCTTTCTCCTCATCAGAGCTAGCATTAGATTTAATTTGATAATCTGCTTTGAATACAGCACCTGGTGCAACTTTAAATCCTAGTCCAAAAGTTATTTCTGTACGATTATATGCATCATTAATTGTAATTCCTTCAACTTCTGCATGAGTATTATAATTCTCATATCTTGCAAAAGCAATTAATTCTTCTGAATCACTTGAAATAGAAGGAATAATCCCATCCATTAAATTGTATCCTATCTCATAATAGTATCCTGTTAAACTACTCCCCACATCTTTTCCGGTGAATCCATTATATTGATCCGTATTTGATAAATCAGCAATAACATATTGGCCTGTTAATTGTAAGGCTCCCTTATTATACCTTGCATCAATACCAATCATTTGAATTCCAATAATAGTAGAGTCTGCAGAAGCAACAGCTGTTTCATCAGCTAAGTCTAAACCATCATAGGCTTTGCTTTCTGAATCGCCTAAATAAGCAGAAAATCCAAAATTTAAACCTGGTTGTCCATAATATGAAATTCTTGCGGCAAAATCAGGATAGGTAATATATGATTCTGCTCCTTTTTGTCTTCCGCTTCTTAATCCGCTTTTCCCACTAAATACGCCACCATCATTATACCCATTAAAACCATTTACCACCATAGCTTGATAATTTATTGAATGCTCAAGGCTTCTACCGCTTAACCCAACACCCATCTCTCTCCATGTTGTTGGAATAATATATTTATCAACATTTGTTCTTTCTACTCCGTTAAAAGTTGGTGGTTCATGATACAAATTTTGAATCCCCATTGGAATGAGCATTAAACCTGCATTAATAGATAAATTTTTCTTTATCTTATAATCTAAGAAAGCCTGTTCAACATAAACTTCTGTTACATGTTCAAATTCCACTTCAGAAACAAATGATGCTTTTTCATTAAAATTATAACCAAAAAATGTAACTAGTCTATGTACATCAAGTGTCCCATTTTTATGGATAGCACCATCTCTTGAAGGTAAGTTGAAATCAATTTGGCCATAACCTCCAATGTACAACCCTTCATTTCCTGCAATAATCTTTTCTGCACTGTTTTGTGCTTTTACATTTATTCCTAATGAAACAAGTATTAAAATTAATATTGTTTTTTTCATTACTTATCTTTATTTAGACTTGTTATAGATTGTGGCAAAATTAAATAGTTTTTTATATTAGCAAAACTTTTAATCATAATTATTTTGGCAAGTATATATATCCATATTCCCTACTGTAAACAAGCATGTACTTACTGTGATTTTCATTTTAAAATCGCTCAAAAAGATAAAATTGAAATGCTAAAAAGTATGGAAAAAGAAATTATAGAAAGGGCAAGATATTTAAATCAACAAAAAATTAGGAGCATTTATTTTGGAGGAGGAACTCCCTCTATTTTAGATGATATTGATATTAAAAAAATATTAAGCCAAATAGGGGAAAATTATTCTATTGCTGATAATGCTGAAATTACACTAGAATGTAATCCTGATGATTTGAATGAAAAAAAATTAACCTCATTAAAAAACTTAGGGATTAATCGATTAAGCATAGGGATACAATCATTTGATGATGCTGATTTAAAATTTATGAATAGATCACATAATTCTTCAGAAGCAGAAAATTGTATTCATCTAGCTAAAATGGTAGGGTTTAAAAATATTACTATTGACTTGATTTACGGACTGCCAAATCAAACCTTATCCAAATGGGAGGAGAATCTAAGTAAAATGTTTGCACTAAATATTCAGCATTTTTCTCCTTACGCACTAACAGTTGAAAAGAAAACTGCCCTAAATCATCTTGTAGAAACTAAGAAAGTAAGTTTGCCTAATGACGAAAAGATTGTTGAGCAATTCAATTTTTTACAAGAAAAAGCAAAAGAAAACGATTTCATTCATTATGAAATATCTAATTTTGGAAAAGAGGGTTATTTCTCAAATCATAATTCTTCATATTGGAAAAGTCAATATTATTTAGGAATTGGGCCATCAGCTCATTCTTTTAATGGAAAAAGCAGAAGATGGAATGTCTCCTCAAATAAAAAATACATTGAAGGAATATCTAACAAAACAACATATTTTGAGACTGAAATACTTAGTACAGAGCAACAGTATAATGAATATGTTTTAACTTCTTTAAGAACCATTTGGGGGGTAGATAGTGCTATAATTCAAAATAAATTTGGAGCAGAAATTCACGCTCATTTTTTAAAAGAAATTGAAAAATGGATAAGTAAAAAATACATTTTATCAGAAGAAAATATCATAACATTAACTCAAAAAGGTAAAGCCTTTGCAGATGCAATCGCTTCTGATTTATTTATCGTTTGAATGAAGACTTAAATCTATAATTGGAACATTATTCCAATTAACAATTTCAGCTGCCTCCCTCATATCAATAAAATCAAAATCACACACTAATTGCCTTAACTTAACATAAGAAGTACTTAAATTATAATAGGACTTAAATTTTCTTTTTAATGAAAGTCCATCTAATATAGGCTGGCTAGGGTCAAAATCTCTTGGATGAAAATATGTCATTGTATAATCTGCATCTTTGAGCAATTTTGCAATAAACCAATAAGGGAAGAAACGAAAATAACCACCTCCAGAAGCTACAAATTTTCTTCCCATAAACGTGTCAATGCTCATTGGGAATTCTTTAATTGATATTCCGTTATATTTAATAATTAATGGAGTTGATAACTCAAAATCATCAAAACCACCATCATCTCTTTTGGCTGAGAAAATTGATGCATCATACTCAATTCCTAATTCATTCAAAACTTCAAAAGCCCAAACATTTTCCTTTTTAATTGAGAATGCTGGAGCCCTATAAGATATTACCTTTTCCCCAGTTATATTCTCTATACTACTTATGCAATCAGATAAATCCAATTTGAATTCTTTTCTACTTTGTTTATAAGCCGCTTTATGCATATCAGAATGAGCAGCAATTTCAAAGCCCAAATCATGTATTCTTTTAATAATTTCAGGATGTTTTCTGGCAATATACCCAACAACAAAAAATGTAGCCTTTACATCATTCTCCAATAAAACCTGTAATATTTTATCCATTCCTTTATGAATACGAACTTCATAATTATCCCATTTATCTAATATATCTTCAGGATATTTATGAATAATATGAAACCACTCTTCTATGTCAAAAGTTAGTATTTTCATTAAAAAAACTTCTTCTTTCGTTTCTTAAATATAGCCACATCTTCTTTCTTAGGGAAACTAAAATAAGTCTGATCCTCATTATTATTTTCTAATGTTTCTACATTACCAATATCAATTATTTCAACAGCCTCAACAATTGATTTCATGCCAATCATCTTTGTATGTTTAATTAGTTCTTCTTGATTTCTATTTCCAATCTCAACTTTCTTCTGAACTATAATAGGGCCTGTATCAATTCCTTCATTCACATAAAACACTGATACTCCAGTATATTTTTCATCATTTTTCATCACCCAGAAAGTTGGCATTAAGCCTCTGTACTTTGGCAATAATGCAGTATGAAGATTAATACATCCTTTAGGAGCTAGATTAATTATCTCATTCTTAAAAATTTGATTGCCTAATATTGAGATTAATAAATCTGGTTTATATGATTTTATAATTTCAATTGACTCTTTATTATTTATTGATTTATCTAATAATATCTTTTCTATATTATTTGTTCTTAAAAATGAATCAAGGGATTTAGAACTATTAAGAATAGCAAAAATAAACTTTAATGAGTAATATAGGAAGAATCTAATGCCAAAAATATTTAATGTCTGTAATGCTTTTTTAAAAAAATTTTCTTGTTTTCCAAAAGGAGAAACAGTACTTACTACACACCCAACAACTTGGTGTTTTTCTGGCAATAAATTAAGAAATTGTTGTAAGCTACTTCTTAAATAAAAAGGTTCATCTTGTGTTATAATGACTATTCTCATCTAGATATTTTTTCTATTAAATTAATATATTGATTTGTAATATTTTGATGTGAATACTCATTATCAATTTTAATACTATTATTTGAAATCTTTTGTTTTTTAGATTTCTCTATATCTTTTAAACAATTAAGAAGATGTTGTACCTCATTAGAATTCTTAAAGAAAAATGCATTATCCTCCAGAACATCTCTATTAAATACATTGTTATGTGCAAAAATAAATGCTTTTGCTGCCATTGCCTCTAATAAAGCTGGATTAGTTCCACCAACTGAATGTCCATGAAAATATACTTTTGCAAATTTTCTTAAACTATCTAAATCTTCTTTATTAAAAATGCTGCCTAAAAACACAATATCTGATTGAATATATTTATCCTTCAAATATTTTCCATAAGATGTTTCTGTATTTCCAACAACTAAAAACCTAGTGGGAGATTCACTACTTAAATATCCATCAAGAATCATTTCAATATTATTTTCTGGCTCTAACCTTGCTATTAATAAGAAGTAATCCTGAATTGTAACATTATATTTAGTTAAGAACTCTTTTTTCGGATTAACCTTATCAGCTCCATAAGGAATCATTACAGATTCTTTATTATATTTTTGTTTGATATAATCTTGGATTCCTATATTATCTGAAATTAGGAAAGTTGACTTTTCTGAAGCAAGTTTCTCAAACCACTTTGTAAGTTTTTTTACAAAAGGAGACCACTTAGCTCTTTTCCATTCAAGACCATCCATATTGGTTACTATAACAGATTTTTTGATTGGCAACAATGCAAATGAAATAGCAACACTCTGGTATCCAAACTCAAATATAACATCAAAGTCTTTTTTTAATGCATCTTTTAAACAAATGAAATCATAAATAAAATGTGCTGCTGATCCAATCTTATTTTCAGGACAGTATTTCTTTATTATATTAACACCTTTAAATATTTTAGATTGATAAGGGTGAGAGTCAATAGAATAAACTGTAACATCATACCCATTTTCAACAAGGCCTACAGAGAGATTTTCCGCACATTGCTCAAATCCTCCATAATTATTTGGGATACCTCTAGTCCCCAGAATTGCAATTTTCATACTTTTCGTTTATGAATCGCAAATATACCAAATACAATCTGTTGTATAAACTAACAATTAATTTAATTGTATTTTATCCTAAAATTAAAAATCCAAATTAATTAATAGTAGATGATTTATTAACTAAAATTTAGATATTTATACTCATCAGCTCTAGTAATAATCAGTGTAAAATTAACAATTTTCTGTTAATATCTTGTAAAACTGATACTTAGAAGTATATAGAAACTGTGCATATATTTGGACTGTCGTAATACTTGTTTTGGGTTGTATTAATCTAACCACTTTATACAACATAAAAAAGCCTTCATAATCATGAGGGCTTTTTTCTTTTATATATTTATTATTCTAACTAATGAGGGAATTTTATTCCTAACATAAACTCATGCGAACCAGATTGATAAGCGCTAGTTTCTGATGAAGGTAGCCCAAATGAGTATCCAATATTAAATCTGTCGTTAATATTATATCCCAATAAAGCTGCCATTGATGACAAATCATTGTTCATCTTATAATTCATCCCTAGCCAAAACATTTCTTTATATCCTGTTTTAACTCCAAAGTCAATTTGTGTTTTAGCTCCAGCTACTGACTTTAAAAAGAAAGATGGTTCAATAGTAATTCCAGAATTCAAAGAATGCTTATAAGAACCTAGAACATATATATGGCTCGCTAACTTACCGCTCTGACTTGTAGTATCATATATTCTTGCAAAATCATCATCCATTAAATGTAATTCTGAACTCAATAATTGCGGAACTGCCATACCTAAATACCATTTATCACCACTCAAATTAACACCAAAAGTTGCATCTGGTAAAGATCTTACAACATCTCCTCCTTCCATTAATGGGTCATTTTGATCTTCTACTGAAATACCCTCCTTAATTATTTTAAATTGAGTAAACCCTCCAGAAAGTGCTAATGCTAACTTCATTGATTGAGTAATATTCAAAGAATATGTATAAGACATAGATCCGCCTACTCTACTTGTTGGTCCAGTAACATCATTAAAAACTGTACCTCCTAAACCTACATTTCTACTATGCTTACCATAAATACTCATGATAGTAGTCCTTGGTCCATCATTCATCCCTTGCCATTGGTTTCTTATAGTAGTATTAACTTGATAATAATCATACATCCCAGCAACAGCAGGGTTTATTGCATAATTATTCATCATATATTGAGTAATTTGAGGAAGTTGCTGAGCTTTTAAAACTCCTCCAAAACAAATTACAAATAGTAAAATTGATATTCTTTTCATTTTTATAATTTTCATATTATCTGATAATTGTAATAGGACCCGTTTGAGGTTCATCACCCGTATTCAAGTCAATTATATAGTAATAAGTACCTACAGCTAATTCTTTACCTTCATTTGTCCCATCCCAAGGATTCGTATAACTATCTCCACCTTTTGATTCAAATACTAGACCACCCCATCTATTAAATACTTGCACTAAAGAGTTTTCATATGATTCAATATCTAATGGAGTCCAGGTGTCATTATATCCATCCCCATTTGGAGTGATTGCTTCATAAGGTTTTACCCCCACAACAACATAAATAGAATCATAACCTAAACAACCATTAAAGTCTTCAACTAGTAAATAGTACCATCCAGAATTAGCTGGTGAATCAGTAATTTCACCTGAGACACTTACAACTGTATCTTTATGCCAAAACCAAGAATATTCTTCAATATCATCATTATTTGAAAATAAATCTATTGGATCTCCTGCCAAAACTACAGGGAAGTCTCCGTATTCAACACCTGGAAAAGATGCTGGCTCAGGATCAACATCTGCAGAATAGGTTACTTCCACCTCTACATCCTGTGAGCAGTTAGCATTATCTTGAATCGTTAATGTATAAGTTAATGTAATTTTAGTTGTATCAACAACACCATCTTGTATCGACCAATCATATGGATGTTCTAAAATAGTATCCGTATAAATATTTCTATCTCCACCTAAAACTCCATCACTCCAAGTATAAGTCAATTCATCTTTTTCATCAATATCAATATCAATATCTTGTCCTAAACAAATTGTATAGGGCCCTACAGCATCTAAGAAACCTGGCATGAAAACATTTTGATATCCAGTTACAAAGATCTCTTCTGAGATTTCACAATCATTATCATCAATTAATGTTACCGTATATGCAGTATTTGAACCAGCATCTAAAAGTTGTGTTGAATTGGTTGTTGGCCCATATGTTGTCCAATCATATGAATATGGAGGAGTCCCCCCAACAGGGTATACAGTAGCATATGCACTAATATCACACGCTTGATCATAGTAATCAACTGACATTTCTAAACCATCTGATGGCTCAGTAATTGAAACTGATTCTGAAATTACAGTACATCCATTTAAATCTACAACCTTTACTGTATAGAATCCTGGTACAAGTCCAGTTATCTCTGCATTTATATCATTATCAACCATATCAGTAGAAATTATTGATCCACTCTCATTCAGCCATGTATATTCATATTGTGGAGGGATACCTAAGAAAGGTGTGCCTCCATTTGCAAGTGCCTCAATAGAACCTGTGCCTCCTGCAAAACAATCAATATCAATATCTGTTATTGATACTTGTAGCGAATCTGGTTGATATAAATATATTGCAGCAGTATCTTTACAGCCATTATTATCCTCAACCTCAACAATATAAGATCCGGCATGTAAGTTGCTTGCAATTGCAGTTGTTTGTATAGGAATTGTATTTGACCAAGTATAATTATATACTGGATTTCCACCTGTTACTGTTGCTTTTATCTTACCATCAGCTTCTCCAAAACAAGAAATTGCATCAATTATTTCTGATTGAACAATTAATTCATTATTTTGAGTTATGCTTACAGTATCTATCAACTCACATCCTTGAGCGTCTGTAATAACACAAATATATTCTGCAGTATTACTAGTACTATCTGCACAAAGCCCAACTGCAGGGTTTGTAGCTTGATTTAAGTAATCATTCCATTGATAATTATAAAGAGTTGAACCTGTAAATTGAATTCCACCACTAACATTGAGTATAATTTCTCCATCACATTCTCCATAACAACCAACATTAGTTACACTTGCGGGTGCTACACTTAGAGCGTTATTATCAAATATATCAACTGAACCTAAACTTGAACAACCATGAATATCTGTAACCTCAATATTATAATTCCCTGCTGATAATCCATCTATAGAATATGTTGTCGCTCCATTATCCCACAAATATGTATAAGATGTCGCAGTACCTACACCTCCAGAAACAATAGCAGTAGCGGCTCCATTACTCCAAGCTACACAACTAACATGTGTAGGTGAAAATGAAATATCAATAGGATCTGGCTCATTATACATAATTGTTTCTGTGTGAGCACAACCATTAGCATCCTCTACTACAAAAGTGTGATTCCCAGCACCTAATCCAGTAATCTGTGAAGCAGACCCAAAAGTAGTATCTATATTATAAATTGTATAATAAGGCAATGTTCCTCCAGAAGCAGTTACATCTAAATAACCTGAATTTCCACCATTACATAATACTTGATAATTATTCCAATCGGATGGTGTTAAAGTTGCATTTAATGGAGTTGGTTCATTTATAAAAATTTGATCTGAAGTAGCACATGTAATGCCGTTTACTCCATTATTGATATCAAACACCTCAACTGTATGCCATCCAGGTTCTAAATCATTAAATAGAGGGTAAGATTGCGAAACACCTCCATCAATTGAATATTCAAAAGGAGCTGTTCCTCCTGTAAACAGAATATCATAAACTGCACCATCATCAGCTCCAAAACAATTAACATGTGAAAATACAACACTATCAATAACAAGTTGGTCAGGGTAATCTAATGTAATTGTTGAATCTGCATAACAATTATTAGCATCAATTGCATAAAAGGTATAAGCACCTGCAGCAATATTTATTAAATTTTGAGTTATTGCATAAGGACTTACCCAATAGAATGTATATGGAGAAGTACCCCCCCAAGCGTAAGCATATGCCAAACCATCATCATATCCATAACAAGAAATACTATCTATCTCATCTGACTCTACATCTAAAGGATCGGGTTGTAAAACTAATACCGTATCAAAAACCTCACAACCATAAATATCTTGGGTAGTTAAATAATAACTACCATAAATTAATCCTGAATTAGTAGTCGATACCCCAATATCAGTAGAACCATTAGACCAAAAATAACTGTAATTAGGAACTCCACCAACAGAAGTAGCACTAACACTTCCATCACTAAAACCATAACAACTCACTTCACTATCTAATAAAATAGTAGTCTCTATCTCTGAATTCTCAGGAATAAAAATACTATCCTCTACAACACAACCCCAATCATCTGTTAAACTAACAACATGAAAACCAGCAGTTAAATTTACTGCATTAGAATTCAATTCTCCATTATCCCAAACATAATAATAGTTTGGCATTCCTCCGCTAATATAAGTCTGTGCAGCACCATCATTATCTCCAAAACAACTTACCGAATTACTCAAAATAACACTATCAATACTTAAAGCATCTGATGGTTCCCCAACAGTTATAGTATAATTGTTAGTACATCCATAAGCATCAAACAATTGTAAATTATAAGTACCTGAAACTAAATTGTACAAAGTATCTCTACCCATAGTAGGTTGACCAGAAGAAGATAAAATAGTACCAGAAACATCTAACCAATCGTAATGATAAGGACCCTGACTACCAGTAGCCTGAGAAACAATCATACCACTACTATCCCCCTTACAAGGAACTCCAAAAATTTGATAAGGCCAATAATAGGTCCAAACACCCAAATTAATGGTGATAATTTCTCCAAAAGCTGGAATAATTAGC
>ENA-OWNS01000738-OWNS01000738.1-marine-metagenome-genome-assembly--contig:-NODE-738-length-14385-cov-2.640062_pt1 | contig 14385 bp, 16 predicted proteins | sample MGYA00238137_ERZ651772 | MGnify/ENA primary metagenome ERZ651772 (study PRJEB26903, sample SAMN06264699) | marine metagenome | isolation source: Columbia River Estuary | place: USA:Columbia River Estuary... | reverse complement strand
TAATCTCTCGGGTCTTCGCCTGAGGAGTCTTGAGTAACCAATGTGCCCACGCTTTCATGTCGATCACGTCACCTGTCGCCTGATCACGACGTATCGAGGGCCAACGACACAGTGGTTGCCTCACAAAGGTACAGATCGGTCAAAGCTTGGCAGGGGCAACGGCGGCAGGCCAGACGAATCATCAGGCCTCTTCCAGCATCAGAGCGATATCAATCAGGCCCTTACAGGTGACGTGCTTTTGCTCAAGGGCGAACGTTGGCAAGGGAACGAGGGTACAGGGCTGGTGCACCGTTCACCGAAAATTCCGGATGGGGGCAGGCGCTTGCTGCTGACACTGGATTTGATTTAGGTCAGAAGCCAGTTAAACGATTTACGCATATCTGTACGCAGGAAAAAGTAGACGAGTGCAAGGTTCTGCAATTAGATTACACTTCAATTAATGATATGTTATAACATTATTTCTATGTCCCACTTAAGAACGGCATCCAAATGACATCGACAGCAAAAGTAATTAAGCACGCAAAGCAACATTGCGCTGCGCGAGGCAGCAAACTAACAGAGAAGCGAAGCCAAGTGTTAAAAGGGCTTTTGGAATCCAAGAAAGCGCTCTCAGCTTACGAACTCATCGACTATTGTCGAGAGAAGTTTGACCAACAGTTACCAGCGATGTCGGTCTACAGAATACTGGAGTTTCTCGAAAGCGAGAATCTAGTTCATCGTCTGGAGCTGGCAAAGAAATATGTAGCATGCTCGCACATCGCGTGTGATCACACGCACGAGACACCTCAATTTTTGATCTGCAACAGCTGTAATACGGTTGAGGAAATAAGCATCAGCAATAGCATTATCCATTCGTTGCGAAGCACGATAAGTAAGGCAGGATTCCATCTTGCGAGTCCCCAACTCGAATTTGAATGTTATTGCGAAGCGTGTGGCGCATAACCCTCCAAGGAATTTTTGAATACATATGTTGTCAATACAATTTGATAGAGCAGCGATAGGTATCTCTGCTCTCTGCATTGCGCACTGTTTAGTTCTACCCGTTGCCCTCGTTTTGGCGCCTTCAGTAACGTTATTGACTGTGCTCAATGACGAGATGTTTCACAAACTTCTCATTCTGCTTGTGTTGCCCACGAGCATCTTTGCGCTGACGCTCGGTTGCCGCCAACACAAAAACTTTGTCGTCGCGGGCCTTGCCACGGCAGGTTTGATGACGCTGTGTATGACGGCGCTTTTTGGTCACGACTATCTTGGAGAAGAGCTGGAAAAACTCTTCACCCTGGTTGGCGCTATTTTGGTCGCATTGAGTCACTTTTTTAACTTCAGACTTTGTCAGCTTAAAAACTGCCAAAATGAAACTAAGAACGGTCAATATGACTGAACCGCTCAAGGATATTAAAACCAATATCATCACTGGTTTTTTGGGTGTAGGTAAATCAACCGCCATACTCGACCTTCTAGCACAAAAACCGGAAAAAGAACGCTGGGCAGTGCTTGTTAATGAGTTCGGCGAAATCGGTATAGACGGTGGATTGTTTGCGAACCACCAAGACCCCAATATCTTTATTCGTGAGGTGCCGGGAGGTTGCATGTGTTGCGCGACCGGTCTCCCCATGCAAATCGCAATGAGTATGCTGCTAGCACGCGCGAGACCAGAAAGACTCATTATTGAACCGACGGGTTTGGGTCACCCTGTTGAAGTGATGAGCGTGCTTGCTGCGGATCACTTTCATGAATTACTGGACTTGAGGTCGACGCTAACGCTTGTTGACGCGCGTGTAATTAATGATCAACGATACACCAGCCACGACACGTTTAATCAGCAGCTGGACATCGCGGACATTGTGGTTGCGAGCAAGCGAGATCTTTACGGTGAAGATGACTTTAAAAGGCTTGAAGAATATCTTTCAGGACGGGATTTGACGCCAAAGCGTCAACTAGTCTCAGCTGAGCAAGGTCACCTCGATATGTCATGGCTCTCTGGCGTAGCCAGTGCCTGGCGAGAAAAACCAATAACGCTGAAACAGCCTACACAGAGCGACATACCCGACGACGAGCAACCAAGCTTTCCACCAGAAGGGTTCATATACTTGAGCAATAGTGGCGAGGGCTTTACGTCTCATGGCTGGCTGTTTCAGCCAGACTTCACGTTTCGTCGGGATCAGATAAGCGAGTTGTTCAGAGCGACTAACGTCGATCGACTAAAGGCCATCTTAAAAACAGATGCGGGCCATGTTGGCTTTAACTTTTCGGGTGATGATGTGGCAGAAACTGCGCTTCAAGAATTGCCTGATAGCCGAATTGAGATCATTACCTCCGGCGCATTCAGCAGCGAGGCTTTCGAAACCTCGCTGCTAGCTTGCTGTTACCGTTAGAGCCTGTATCTAAGTCCTACCTTCACAGTACGCCCGGGCTCAGGCGCGAAGTTTTTCAGTCGAGACGCATGATTGCGCACCTCTTCATCACTCAGATTGTCAGCCCTCAAGAATAGCTTAAGCTCTCCCTCATTACCCATATTCCAGTGATAATCTGCATACAGAGAAAATAGCGTGTATTCATCCGTTGGAAGTTCGAAGTCGCCCACGTTGTCCTGTTCGAATACATTGTTGGCGCGCAGGTGTACGGTCCATTGATCGCCGTAAAATTCAATTTCAGCACCTACTTTGGACGCAGGTATCAAAGGCACATTGCCGCCAGCGTCAAACTTAGCGCGTACTTGATCGCCAAATACGGACCCGCTAATACCGAATTGCTCAGATTGATAAATGTCAAAACTTAATCGCGCTTCAAGCCCTCGAAACTTGGTGTCTCGAGCAGTAAATTCTCCTAGCAGCTGTTCTTCAAATTCCGCGCCCGTAACGTTGAGAAAGATATAGTCATCGATGTTGTTGGCATACGCATTGATTTCACCTGTGATTGGCCCTGTGTGATAACGATAGCCAAGCTCGAAGTTTTGCGCGCGTTCAGGCGTAAGGTTCGGATTGCCGATTTCAAGCAGGTTGGTCGCAGCGTGCAGTACTAAAGCCTCGTCGTCCGCAGGCCTTCCGCAAGTTGTGTTGTCAACATTAGCAAACAATTCTTCGACTGATGGTGTTCGCACTGCATTTGTCATTCCAAAGAACACATTCGAGGATTCATTCACGTCATAAAGTATGCTGCCGCTTGCACTGAACGCATTTTCGTCGCTTTCGCACTGCCCGCTCTCTACCTGATTTGTGTCATATCTCAAACCAAGCTCTATATTGAAAGATGCTGTTTGATATCTTTCAAAGGCAAATAGTCCTAGGTTTTGAATATCGGATTCAGGTATGAATCCCTCTTCGCCAGCCGCGACGAAATCATTGTTTGTCAACTGGATACCAAAGAGTCCGGACCAGTTATCATTTCCGCGGTGGTGTGCAACTACTCGTCCTTCATAGCCTTCGTTATCAAACGTGGTGCCTACTTCCGTCTCTCCGTTGCTAAAAAACTCAACTTCGTCATGCGTGTAGTCTGTGAATGCAAACGCAGCGTCAACAGATTCGATGAAGCCGGATCCAAATTTCAGGCCGCCACGAAGATCATAACGGACCTTGTCCATTTCCAACCTGACAAAGTCAACCTCTTCCTCTCCATGTTCTTCACCATGATCATCATGGTCTCCGTCATGGTCTCCGTCATGGTCATCTTCATGGTCATCGTCATGGCCTTCTTCCTCTTCATGCCCATGGGCGTGTTCATGTGACCCTGGTGGTAAGCCGTACTCATTCGTCAATGCTGATACAGAAAAGCCAATGAAGCCAGACTCACCAACAAATGATAAACCTAACGCTCCTCCAGATGACTTGCCATTTGAATTGCCAATGAATCCAAGTGTGTTTTCAGCCTCTTCCTCTTCTTCATGCTCTTCATGTTCTTCATCGCCGTGCTGTATTTCTTCTAAAGCCTCGATCGCAGCCACATCAAGGGCGAATCCGGGTATTTCCTGATTATCGTTCTTGCGGCTGAAACCCTCAGCATGGATGGCGAAGTTGTTCCTGCCCGCGTCAATACGAAAGGCCGTGCGGTCTTCGTCATTGTTAAAGTTGCGCGTCTGTTCAAGAAGAAGCTCTGTTGATTCTGGAACCCGATCAGGTACGCGCCCATCAATGATGTTCACGATCCCGCCAATCGCGCCGCTACCATAGAGTAAGCTGGCCGGACCCCGAACAATTTCGATTCGGTCAGCGAGACTGACGTCCACTGATTCAGCATGGTCAGGACTTTGATTTGCAACGTCCGTGGTGCCAACACCATTTTGTAAAATACCGACGCGATTGCCAGTATGGCCACGAATGACGGGGTGACCAACACCTGGCCCGAAAGAGGCGCTGTTAATGCCGATTTCCCCTTGTAGCGTGCCCCCGAGCGTATTGTTGACATCCTCTAGGAGAGCCTCGCCGGAAAGGATGTTAATCGGTTGTGATGTCTCAGCTGCTTTTTGTACGAAGGGCATGCTGACCACAACTTCTTCCATCGATTGATTGTGTGCTTTACGGTGCGTTTCGCTTGCTAGCGCATCGGCTTGAAAACCGAATACGGTTAACATCAGCGAAACATAGGTTGATTGATTGTTTAACATTTTGTTCACGGTGTTGTCCTGTAGATATCCATTGCAAAAATTGCGCGAGGATAGTAATGTTATAACGTATCATTAAGCAAGCGATAATTTTTGGGAAATGCCGAGTGTTTCAAACATTGCGCTGAAAATCAGTGACTTAGCGTTTGGCTATAGCAAGAAGCCGTTGCTTGAAATTGATGAGTTACAGATTCAGAAGGGTGAACACCTTGCCGTGATAGGGCCGTCTGGCTGCGGCAAAACCACCTTTATGCATTTGGTCGCTGGTTTACTAAGACCTCAAGCTGGCACCATCGAAATACAAGGCTGCGATATCACCCGATTAAAGGAATGGGAGATGGATCGCTTTCGTGGTCGCAGCATCGGCGTTGTGTTTCAGCGTCTACATTTACTATCAGCGATAAGTGTTTTGAACAACCTGTTGCTGGCGCAACGTCTTGCGCGTATGACTCCTGATAAAAAAAAGGCGATGAAGCTTCTTGATCGTCTGGGTATTGCTGCACAGGCCCATTCGCAGCCAGCAATACTTAGCCAAGGTCAGGCACAACGGGCGGCTATTGCCCGTGCTGTTATTCACAATCCCTCGCTTGTGATAGGTGATGAACCCACGTCTGCTCTAGACAATGCTAGCGCCGCTGATGCTATTCAACTTATCAAAGAGCTTTCTGAGAGTGTAGGTTTTGCATTATTGATTGTGACGCACGACGAAAGAGTGCGTGGCTCGATGGACCGAGTACTCGATCTTGGAGGGCAAACATGAATCTCCTCCAGTTGAGTATGGCCAATCTATTGCTGTCGCCGCTTTCTACTGCGGTGAATATCCTGCTCTTAAGTCTAGGTACCGGCAGTATTGCAATTTTACTTATCGCAACACATCTTCTGAGTGCGGCTTTGATTCGGGACGCTGCAGACATAGATCTTGTGGTAGGCGCGAAAGGTAGCCCGTTACAACTCGTGTTATCGGGTCTTTATCATGCGGATATCCCCACAGGAAATATTCGTCTCTCAGAGGCAAGAACCTGGATGGAGCACCCTATGGTTGAATCTGCGATACCTTTGTCGTTAGGTGACAGCCATAAAGGTTTTAGAATTGTTGGCACGAATGAAGACTACGTTGATATATATGATGGTCAACTTGCTGAAGGCAAATTACCAAGCAATCCGCTTGAAATTGCCATCGGTTCGTCTGTCTCTAAAGCAACCGGCTTTAGTTTAGGCGCGACTTTTGCCAGTCAACACGGGCTAGACGGCGCAGGTCACGCCCATGACGAAGACAGTTACACGGTTGTTGGGATATTCGAGGCGAGTGATACCGTCCTCGACCGATTGCTGATTACCACCCTTGAGAGCGTATGGTTGGTCCATGGTGAATCTCGCCCAAACTCGGAAACCTACGATACAACACAGACGAATCGGCCCCATGATCACGAGGATGTTCATGCACATGCAGACGCAGATGCTGAAGCTTCAGAAGCAATGCTTGACGATCATGATGAGGGTGGACATGTGGAACATCAACATGAAGATCAACATCAACACGAAGATGAATCAAGCAGCGAATATGACGGCGATCAGGAAAAACAAGCCACTGTGCATGCCGAGGCGCAGGAAATAACGGTGCTTTTAGTCAAGTATGCGACGCCCATCGCCGCAATTACCCTGCCTAGGAAAATCAATGACGAGTCCGCGCTGCAAGCAGCCTCACCTGCCTACGAGATCACGCGGCTATTGCAAGTCATCGGCATTGGTATTGGCTGGTTACAAGCTTTTGCAGCCATATTGGTAGCGAGTGCAGTGCTATCAATATTTGCCGCGCTCTATGCGTCACTCAAAGCGCGAAGAAATGATCTTGCGGTGTTGCGCTGCTTGGGTGCTACTCGCTCAGAGTTATTTATGCTGTTGTTATTCGAGGGGGTGATCTTAACCACAGCAGGAATCGTGTTTGGTCTGATCGCTGCCCATGGGGGAATCGAACTTGCAGCTATCGCGCTGGGCGACGCGCAGAATTTCCCTTTCACAGGCTTTGTCTGGGCACCGACAGAATTTGTACTTGTTGGTGGACTGTTAGCTGCAGGGGTTCTCTCATCGCTGATTCCTTCGTGGCAGGCATTTTCGACTGATGTCCCGCGAACTTTGGCTTTGTTCTAGGAGGCTAGCGTGAAAGCAGTAATATTTGGCTTGTTCGTCCTAACAATCAGCCAGCAGCTTATCGCGCAGGTTGCCGATGATCGGCCCATCACCGCTGAGAAAACCGAAAAATACAGTCTCACTATCATGGCCAACGGGCTTTACTTGGATCAACAAGGACAAGAGACCGTTGATATTATCGAAGGGGACATAGCCTACCTTGCTGTTTTAGTCGAAACGCCAGCTGGACAATCGGTGTTAGGCGCAACACCGAAGTTTACGATTGAGGGTACGACGCGAATGATGGCGCAAGGTGAAATTTCGCCTGAGATGAGCACTGACGAAAGTGGCATTCTGGAATTCGAAATTATCGGTGGTGCGAAAGGCTTGAATCAATTGACAGTAAGCTACGGCAATAATTCAGCAACCTTACTGTTAAATATACTCAGCTCTGATATTAAAGGCTTCTCACCTCTGCCAACACTAGAAGGCGGTTTGAATTGGGCAGCGCTCATGGAAGCAGAGCTTGAATATGCTGAGGATCATGTGCAGGTCATATTTCCTCCTCACATCGCGCAACAAGCCGGAAAGCAGGTGAAACTCACGGGGTACATGCTGCCGCTCGACGCCGATATTAAACAACAACACTTCCTGCTTACATCAGCGCCACCAAGCTGCTATTTCCATATTCCAGGAGGCGCGGCAGGGGTCGTTGAAATATTTTCTGAAACAAGTGTAGAGGCCAGTTGGGTTGCCATTCAGTTAGAAGGACGCTTAAAACTGATCGAAACAAGTGAATCTGGGATCATTTACCAGTTGGAGAATGCGACGCTAATTGAGTAACGAGCCAGACACTGAAGCGGTCTTCCTATAATTCAGTGCTGACTCAGGGTCTCATTTTTATTCTGCGATTCGAACGATGCGGGTACCGACATTTCCACCAGCCAGTAAATCAACAAAAGCGGAAGGTGCCTGATCCAATCCGTTAAACTCATCATTGTATGGGGTTAACGCTCCTGATTTGATCCAGCCTTTTATTTCTGTTCTTGCTGCCTCGTACTGAGCTGCGTAGTCGAATACTAGGAAACCCTGCATTCGGATTCTCTTATTGACTAACAAGCCTGGAATACCGCTTGGACCACCTGCTGGACTGCTAGTATCGTATTGAGACACAACGCCACAACAAACAATTCGGCCATGGGTATTCATTCGTCGAAGAGACATGCCAAGAATATCGCCTCCCGTGTTGTCGAAATAGACATCGACACCATTGGGGCATGCTTCTTTTAATGCTGAACGAAAATCCTCTGACTTGTAAGACACTGACGCATGACACCCCATCTTGTCGAGCAACAGCTGACACTTCTCTGGTGTGCTGGTGATGCCAACAGCCTGGCATCCTTTAATGCGTGCCATCTGACTCACCAGATGACCCACGCTACCGGCTCCAGCAGACACCAAAACGGTCTCACCTTCCTTCGGCTGGCCAACTGCCAGCAAACCGAAATAGGCCGTCAGTCCATTGGTCCCTAGTGCGCCCAGGTAATGCGCTGGATCAATATCATCCTGTACCTTATTTAACTGGTTCGCCTGCTGAACGGAATAATCTTGCCAGCCTGTGCTACAAACGACTAAGTCACCTACGCTAAAATCGGCACTATTGGATTGTTCGACGCGTGCAACGCCTGTGCCATTCATCACAATATTCGTTTGGGGGGCACCGGCATAGCTTGCGCTTCCCTGGAGTCCCGCTCGGGTTCCTGCGCCGATCGTGACTACCAATGTTCTGCAAAGCACTTCACCATCTGCTTGGAGGGTGGGGGCCGCTGCTGATTCCATTCGATAATTTGACTCCGCCAGCTTTCCGTTAGGGAGGGAGTCGATCAATACTTGCCGATTTTCCGTCATACTTTTTATCCTTAATTATTTTTCCCGTTGTTTGTTGGTTTTAGCGACCGACGGGAACGCTTGTCTGGTTAACGCTAACACAGTGCCGTCCTGCGAACAGTAGATTCGAAAGACAATCTTAACGCGTCATGACGCCTTGCAAGGGCTGATTTACCGAAAGCCAAGCACAGCTTAAAAGTGTTCATAAACAGGGACAACGCAACACTGGCAGCGATTCCCAATTTAACTTTAGCCTCTCAGTTGGCTTCTGGAACTTAAAAAAATGCCGACCGAGAAACGGCGCTAGCATATTCTTTATTGACTGAAACGTAAGTGCAATCGCAAGCGCTAAAAGCCTGTTGTAATCGTAGAAGTTGTATCCAATGCCCCCCTCCCGAAGCAACGGCTAATACTTTCTTTCGATTTTTCTCCTGTCGGCCAAATATTTTCATTTCGCTGCTCCTAGTGTCCCCTTCTTAAAATAGCAATCGACATGCCAACCCCAGAAATGTTTTATGAAATTTGAAAAAGCGCTAATTAACAGCAGTTTAAAGGTCCTTTGTGAAGAGTTGACTATCGCGCTAGAGATGGACAGGTTCCACTTTGCGTTGCAAAACGGACCGAGCTTTGCAGATCGCAATGGACAAAGTGGTGGCCGGAGGTGGAGTAGGGCGGGCCACCCCGGTTGCCGATACGAGAATTTTCAAGCAGAAGAGGTGCCGGCGATCAACAAAGTCGCAACCAAAATCGAACTATGCTTGGTGCACTCGTTTTAAGCATTCAGAATACACCCTGGAGTAAATAGCGGGAAACGATATGCAATTGTTAAGAAATATAACCACGATAGGTTTTTTGTTAATCAGCCCAATGGCCATCGCAGATTTTGAGGTGAGTCCAGCAGAAATGCAGGTTTGCAAAGTGCGTGAAGGAAGGTCAGCTGACGATTTAAATGCCTTTTTTCTGCAAGCGAACCGGTGGTTTGAGACGTTAGGAGAATTTGACTGGTGGATGGCTACGCCGCATTACCGTCGGCCGAACGAGTACGCATGGGATTTTTTGATGATGGGCTTTTGGCCAAATTTCGATGAGCAGATGAAGGGCCTTTCGGCGTTTTACACAACACCCGAGGGTCGGCAGATTGCAACCGAATATAGTCAGGTTCTAGATTGCGCTGGCACGGTTCATTTCAACACCATCCGGGTGCGTGAAGAGAAACGCCCTAAAGATTTCAATCAGGGATTCGGACACATGTTCGATTGCGTCATGAACGAAGGCAAAACGCCCCAGGACGTTGCGGCGACTTTTCAGAAGTGGAACCAATATCTTGATGCGAAAAAAATAGATCACAATGTGACCGCGCTGTTTCCGCGGACGGGGGACGATCAGATGAGCCCCGGCGCGTTTAAGTTTCTTTGGGGTGGTCTATTTGGCAATGTCGCAGAGACGTTGGCTTTCTTGACACAGGATGAGGCTCAAACAACGTGGGCAAATATTATCGGCGAAAGTTTTAGTTGCGAGGCTTACGACCGAGGCTACTTCTTCCAGAAAGTGAGCCAGTAAACACCCCCCTCCTCAGGGGTGACCCGTGCCAACTAGGTGCGTATTTGATTGCTACCTTTACTTTGAGTAAAGGTAGCAATCGTTTTTATCAGCCGCGGCACTGCTGGCATTCTGCCTCTGAAGAAGGTCGACACAAGTGGGTGTAATCGCCTCGTTTTAGAGGGCGCTGTGACTCTAATTTGCTCGTTGTAAGACAGTTTGCTGAGCTTGCAATTCGCCATTGAGGAAAATTGTGGCATCAACGACGACCATGCTTGTATCCGCTGAAGTAAAGGTCGTCGCAGCAATTATGCTTAGACAGAATAGGATTTTTACTGATCGCATTGTTTGTATTCCCCTTTGTAGATTAATAATTTATTGCGGGCAGATCGTGTAGGTACCACGTGACTGAGGATCCCCGCGTTAAAAATGCTGTGAGTCTATCGTTAATGACTAAGGACTATTGTTCTTCTGCCGTAATCAACGGCATGAACTATGATCGTCAAGCACAACTCCTAACACAACGTTAGTTCGATTTTGGGGGCTTGAACGAAGTAAACAAAATCTAACGTTCACTGCCACTCGGAGTGCTACTGTCTGTGTTTATACAATAAGCATTCTCGATGTCGATTCTTTCGGCAGTGTGATCGGGCATTACTAACGTTATTAAGATACCACTAGTGAGACTTCGTTGGGACTTTTTAGCTTGCATGGTTTGTCCGGAACCACTGTTCCGACCGACGTTCCAGTGGTTTTTGCTGTTGGATTGGTCAGATTTTAAACAATCGCCCTGGTCTACGGCTGAATATTTTGCGAAATGTAATTAATAGCTTACATTTGCGACGGTTTGCGCTAGTCTAGATCGTCCTATCTCGGACAATAGATGGTCAAGTGTATTCAGAAGCTGCGCGTGTAGTACCAAATAACTCCAATTTCAGTACTCTTGAAGCTGACCAGAATCTAATGGGTTTTAGTCAGTTGTCAAATTTTCTCAATTGTGTGAATCGACGACAAACAACCAATTGCCATAGCTACCGCGCCTCTTACCTCAAATCTATCCTGCTCGAATACTGGTTTGGTTATGGAACAGGCATATCGCGAGAGGCGCTTGTAAACAGTCCTGCTGACGAGTCAAGCTACATCCGACGTTTTTTGGGACGTTACATAGATGAGGGACGCAGCTACGAGCGAGGAGGCATCCTTTATCCGACGCAGGATGTGATCGAACATATGGTTGACGTATGCCATTTAAGCGGCGTACCAATTCGATTAAATTTGTCAAAGTGTGAACTGAGGGTTGCGCCCGCTTTGGTGAGAGGGGCGCGGGAATTAACGGGACGCTGTTCGCTTGAAGATAGGGATCTGTCAGGGCAACTCATTCGGTTGGAGTTGGCTTTGTGGGAACAAACGACTGACAGAACTGGCGAGTTGATGAGTACTTCTGACATTGCTAGTCGCGCTAATATCAGGAAAAGCACGCTAACGACTCTATTGAACGCCGCAGTCACGCACAAGATGTTGACTTATCATATCGATGATAATGATGAACGAATAACGCGTTGGGCATTGAACCCGTCTCACCCTCGGAATGTGCAGATGTTTAATATGCTGGCCTCGAAGTTTCCTGAAATTAGGATCGCGTAAATAGGCTAGCGGTCAATTTATTGAGATAGTGACTTTTTCGACGCTGGCACTAAAAGCCTGCGAGAGTGATCAGACAGTGACATGCACGTGCGACTGTCTGACATATCACCGCTACGGGGCTGCGTTGTAGTAAGTTTCGCAGCGCATAGCAAATCCATGGACATAATCGCGCTCGCCCTCTAGTTCAGACAAAACCGCATTAAACCAAGGCTCGGTTCTATCGTCCATAGCAGCACCTACCGCAGCGCCATCGGGGGAGCCTAACGACACCATGAACTGACCTGCTCGCCGTCCCGTGTCTGCCATGAAGACCTGCATTGATACATCGTGCCCGTTATCCTTTAGTGCGGCCGAGAGTTTGTCCAGCGCAACAAGGTAACCGCCGGGGTTATCGGTTTTTACGACGATGTTCCAAAAGTAACCGACATCGGAGTCGCTGGGCGCGGCCCTAAGTATTCGCCAATTATCCCATTCTTTGATTGTTCTATTGACCTTTAACTTTGCCACTTCTTTGATCATGGTCGGGTTTTGCCCGCTATTGGACCAGGCTGTTTTTTGGGAATCAAAAAAACTGAACAAGTAGTGGTCGCCCATTTGCTCAGCGCCGGCCGTCGGCGAGCACAACCCCATAGACATGGCGTTGTTGGATTTTCCGAGAGCCTCTGCGCTTCCTCTTAACCATTTGGCATAGCCAGCGCCATCTTGAGTATTCAATGTAATTAAATTCATCACCGGTTCAGCTTGACTGGCAACAGAGAAAGATAAAGACAAAGCACCAAGGCCATAGATGAATGTTTTCATGATTTTTGAAAATAGTTGCATACGAATATTTCTCCGATGACTGCGTTTTTTGTTGATTGTCATGCAAGTACATCACGGCGTTTAGCGAGGGTCATTAATAGTTCGATTTTGGTTAGACGCTTTTTTCACGTCGTCTAAGGGGCTCTTTGTACCTTGATCAACTATGGCCTTTGCCCACTGACGCGAGTTGAATTTCAACGTGATCGTGCTCCATGGCTCAACAAGATTCATTCACTATCCTATGTGCTAAATGCCGCGGCAGAACTGTTTGTTTACGTTACGCTGAGGTTGATGGCGTTGAAAATCGAACTAAGGTTGTCTCTGTTGTCTGGGCATCACAAAATGAAAAGACCCTTTTAAATGGAAATAAGGAAACTAGAATGAAACAAATTGCTCTTTTAGTAACGATTGCGCTTTTCTCGGGATTGTCGCTAGCAGACCATCATGAGGAGCGGGGTCCGTTTTATGCCTTTTATCATTTTGCGGCGCCAGATCCCGGGGCCGTAGTGGCTGCCATGGATAAGTTTTGGGCTTCAGATTGTGGCAAGCAGTACCCGGCAGATGCAGGTCTCCAGCAGGAAGTGTTTAATGGCGGCTACGCTTCGACCCATTTTATTATTAACACTTTTCAAAATGCGGCGGACCAACAGAAAGCCGCTGAAATTCTCAGTACCTGTCCTTCAGCTATCGCGTTTTTGGGCGACATGACAGCGGCAGGTGTCGAGCCAGTGAGTCAATATATCGGTATGGCGCCGATCGATGAAAATGACTGGGGACAAGATTCCGTTTTCACTAAATACGACATTATTGTCGAACCTCAGAATCAGGCTGCTTTTGCTGCGGCTTTTGCAAAGATGACGAAAGCATTGAGTAAGAATACAGATATCCGATCCTATGGACTCGGTGGCATAGGCTATGGTCAAGACAAGTTTACCCATTGGGCATGGTTCGGCGCGAGATCAGTGGTCGAGATGGATCACATCAATGCGCAAATATCGGGACACCCAGCGGTGGCCGAATTTTATAAGACGGTAGGTAGCCTGAGAACGCTGGTGAACTCGAGTCTGATACAAAATGTGAAGAACTACCCACGCAATTAATCAGTCAGAGCTGGTGGCATTTTAGAGGGTAGCCTGCTGGGCTGCCTTCTTCTATCAAAGTGCGGTGTAAGATACGGGTACTAGCACATTGTGCCGTCGGATTTTATTTGGCGATAGGCGTCGGGGTCGTTAACCTGAAAAGCGACTGCATCTGTGAAGCCCTTCGAGAAGCTGCCGGTAGACATGTTCATGTTGACAACGTCTGCAACCTTGACGGCAGTAAACCTTCCTTAAAAAGACCTATGTCTAACGACAGTAGCGCGCAGCAAGCATGCAATGTGAAAACCAATATCGAACCATTCTTTACTACAATCTATAAGCCAGCGTTAATCAACCCTCGCCACGAGGCGAAAAACGCTGTAAATGAATGGCAGAGGAGGGCTGCGGATGTTTTTCACGCATGACGGATTGTCACCCGAGATTCCGTGGCGACCCTTTTGACGGCCTTCTGAACGCGAAAAATACTAATAAAGGAGAAAAATGATGGAATTGCAATTCACAGAACTTGAGATATGGCAAACCTTCTGGACCGGCATGGGTGCCGCAGGTATTTGGCTGATGGGTGTTGTGTTTTTTATATGGGTGGGGTTTCGATTGTCAGGCAACCTCTACGCTAACGCTGAGGCCAACGTGGTAATGAGGATTGCGGCAACCGGCTTTTGTTTATGCGTGGCGTATTTTGCGCTGGTT
>ENA-OWNS01000727-OWNS01000727.1-marine-metagenome-genome-assembly--contig:-NODE-727-length-14493-cov-3.170089_pt1 | contig 14493 bp, 9 predicted proteins | sample MGYA00238137_ERZ651772 | MGnify/ENA primary metagenome ERZ651772 (study PRJEB26903, sample SAMN06264699) | marine metagenome | isolation source: Columbia River Estuary | place: USA:Columbia River Estuary... | reverse complement strand
CCCGCGAGCATTTGCTCAACCAGAAATGCTGTCACCGGACCAAGGGTCATACCGAGGTGCTGGTGTCCAAATGCGTAGATGATGTTTTTGCTCACAGAAGAAGGGCTAATCACCGGAAGTGAGTCAGGTAATGATGGGCGACAACCCATCCACACTGACTCTTCCTGTGTGTCCAGATCCGGAAGCATGCTGCGAGCGAGTCTAGTGAGGTGCCTGATTCTTTGATAATCGGGCGGGTCGTCGACACCTGAGATCTCAACCTGACTGGTCATACGCATGCCGGTTTCCATCGGAGATAAAACAAATGAACTATCGCCATTGACGACCGGACGAGATAACAGGGTGGCAGTGGCGCGCGGGAACATCATATGGTAGCCGCGTTCAGCGACTAGCGTCACTTTGTCTCCCACCATCCCAGCCAGAGGTTCGGTATAGGCGCCCGTCGCGATAACAAGTTTGTCGGCTGTCAGCGATTCTGATTGGTTCGAGACCGTAACTGCGTTTTTGCTCATGCTGATTTGTTTGACGCACATCTTTTTGTAGATGCCGCCGTACTCGAGCATGAGATTCGTCATCTCATGAACCATCGCACCTGGGTTGGTAATGTGCAGAGCGTCTGATTGAAACAGACCGTGAGTAAAGTCAGGCGACAAAGCAGGTTCGAGCCGTCTTATATCTGTAGCACCAAGTACGTCAAAGGGCACCTGTAAACGATCCATTAATTGTCGAGTGAATCCCGTATTCGCAAAGCTGCGGGTTGATGAGTAAACCTTAAGCCACCCAACTTTTCGCACATATCGAGTCAGCGCAGTTTCACCCACGAGTTTTAGCCAGTCAGCGGCAGCGTGAAGGGTGAGTGCGTGTAGCTGATCTGCGTTTTGGTCAACTCGGTGCTGGCGGCTTTGGTTAAGAAACTCAATTAGCCAAGGTAGTGCTTTCAGCAGATACCTGGGTCTGAGGGAAAATGGTGAATGGGGTCGAGTTAGCATCTTGCCAACGTCAAAGACGATGCCAGGTGTTGATGTTGGCACGCAGGAATTGTTAACGATGCCACCCGCATTGCCGAACGATGCGCCGGATGCCGGCGCTGTTCTATCTATTAACGTAACTGCATAACCCTTCTGTGCAAGGTTGAAGGCAATTGAAGCACCGATTATTCCCGCACCAGCAACAATGATCGATGGTCGGGTCACGGGCCGGTTTATAAGAGGCCGCGAAGAGCCGCTTGGTCAGCGCGAGCGCCGAAGCTTGAAACAAGCAGTGAGGCTGCCCTGTTTGCAAGATCTGCACAGGCTGGAAAGCTCATGCCATGGGTTAAACCAAAAAGGAAAGTGCCTGCGAAAATATCTCCTGCACCGGTCGTATCTACCGCCTTGGTTGGGATACCGACCGACATGGTTTCCTCGCTACCATCAAAAACCAGGGCACCTTCTTTGCCGCAGGTCATCACAACTTTGCCACATACTGTTTTAAGCCGGGCCATGGCTTCGCCCCGATTGCTGGCGGCAGTCCAAAGCCTAGCCTCATCTTCGTTGCAAAAAATCAGATCAATGCCAAGTTCGGCCAACGCATCGAAAGACGCCTTAAAATTCTCTACCATGGCAGGATCGGAAAGGGTTAAAGAAACCTGCACACCTGCTTCTTTCGCGATGTTGATAGTCTCCTTGACTGCTTCAAAAGCTGTGGGCGAAGTCACTAAGTAGCCTTCAATATAAAGATAGGTCGAATTTCGAAGGGCTTCCCTGTTTAACTCGTTGGGTGACAAAGTTTCGGAAATGCCTAGATTTGTTGTCATTGTGCGTTCTGCGTCGGGAGTTACCATCGATATGCATTTTCCCGTAATGCCTTCCTCACGACCAGCATCAAGGTTGGTATCGACGCCCGCGATCTTTAGGTCTGACATAAAAAAGTCGCCGGTTTCATCGCTTGCAACCTTGCAGCTGTAAAAGCTGTTGGCCCCAAGCTGTGCTGCGGCGACCATTGTGTTCGCCGCGGAGCCCCCGCCAGCCTGTTTAATAGCCCGATGTTCATGTTCGACTTCCAGCAGGTTGAGCAACCGTTTGCGCTCATCGCTGTCAATCAGCGTCATCAACCCTTTGCCGACGCCCGCTTTGCTGATGAACGCGTCATCAACTTCGTATTCGGTATCGACGAGTGCGTTTCCAATGCCATAAATATCGTATTTTTTCACTGCTTTTTCCTTAGTAACTTTAAGTTTTTATGGATCTGCCGGATGATTTATTTGCTAGCTGAGTGTCGCAAATACTTTGCTCGCGGCGTCGAGCGTTTGTTCGATATCCTGTTCCGTGTGAGCGCCGGAGACAAAACCGGACTCAAAGGGGGATGGCGCTAGATTAATACCCTGCTCTAGCATGCCGTTGAAGAAAAGATTAAACCTTGCCGCGTCAGCATCCATGACTTCACTAAATCGTGTGACCGGATCGGCCGCAGCAAAAAAGAAACCAAACATGCCGCCTACCTGGTTGGTTGAAAAGTTGATACCAGCATCTGCGGCAGCGGTCTTGAGTCCAGTGACCAACTGTTCTGTGCGTATTGATAGTGTTTCGAAAAAGCCCGGTTGTTCAATCAGGGACAGTGTTGCCAGGCCCGCGGTCATAGCAATGGGATTTCCTGAGAGCGTGCCAGCCTGATAAACCCCGCCAAGTGGTGCCACAACGCTCATTACGTCGCGACGCCCGCCAAAAGCGCCAACTGGCATACCGCCACCGATCACTTTACCGAGTGTGGTCAAGTCCGGAACGACGTTGTACTGGGCCTGTGCGCCGCCAAGGTTCACTCTAAATCCTGTCATTACCTCGTCGAATATTAATAATGCGCCCGCCTGGGTGGTCTGGACTCTAAGCGCTTCAAGAAAGCCAGGCACTGGAGGCACGCAACCCATATTGCCCGCGATGGGTTCAACAATAACTGCGGCCACTTGATCCCCAGCCTCGGCAAAAAAGGCCTCAACCTGTTCAATATTGTTATATTCAAGCGTGACCGTATGTTGTGCCACACTCGCGGGTACGCCGAGTGAATCAGGTTCGCCGAGCGTCAGTGCACCGCTACCGGCCTTAACCAGCAGCGCGTCGCAATGACCGTGGTAACAACCTTCAAATTTGACGATTTTATCTCGGCCGGTAAATCCTCTTGCAACTCTAATGGCACTCATTGTTGCTTCAGTGCCAGAACTCACCATGCGAATCATCTCAATGCTAGGCATTAACTGCGTGACTTTTTCCGCCATGATGGTTTCGATTTCTGTGGGCGCGCCAAAACTCAATCCGTGGGAAATGGCTGATATAACCTGCGCGGCAACTTCCGGGTGATTATGTCCCGCAATCATGGGTCCCCACGAACCGATATAATCGATGTATTGCTTGTCATCCTCGTCGGTCAGGTAAGCACCTTCGCTGTGCTTAATAAAGAGAGGTTTTCCACCCACCCGCTGGAATGCCCTAACGGGGGAATTCACGCCGCCTGGCAGTATTTTGTTGGCGTCTTCAAATAAGGTTTCGGAACGTGTCATTAATAATTGCCCTGATTTTCGAGATGCGAATTCAACCATTCCTCGAGCAAGGATTCAAATGAGATTCTGTGCGTTCCACGCCGGAAATCGGAATTCGATCGATAATCGGCTGAAATCAGGCACGTCCGGTTTCAAAATGGCTTGTTTTAGACCAGTTTCTGCTAAACTAACCGACCTTTGGTAATTTTGTGCTGGTATTTGGAATAAAATGGCAACGGTAAAAGGCAGCAAACAATACCAGATGGTAGTAGTGCCACATCGACCTTACTATCGGAGTGTTGGAGTTCTGTTTTGTTTGCTTGCGCTTTTAGCGTCGGGTTGGCTGACATTTAATTATGGACTCGACCAGGGGATGGTGAAAAAAGTTGAGGTGGTGAACGAACGTGATGAATTGCGGTCACAATTAAGCGTTTCTGCCAAGCTAGTTAGCAAACTTAGACAGGATATCGCAGTCCTAAAGCTCGGCGGGCAGGTAGACTCGAGGGCAAACGAAGAGATACAGCAGACAGTCGAAGCATTGCAAAAAGAAATAGCTGATTTAAGCGAGGAAACGAGATTTTACAAAGCCGTAATGGTGCCAAATGCGAAGGAAAGAGGGCTCAGAATAGAGCGATTGGATATGAAACAGTCGTCTGAACCCAGTAGGTTCCGTTACAGTCTGTTGCTCACTCAAATAGTCGATAAACACGATTATATTCAGGGTGGTGTGGAAATTAACGTTCTAGGTAAACTAGGTAAGGAAAATCGCAGCTTGTCACTGGTTGATTTGGTCGAAGATAAAAGTAAAGCCATCCGTTTCAAGTTTCGTTATTTCCAAAATATTGATGGAGAGTTAAATGTTCCGGAAGGATTCTCTCCGAGAGAAATTATGATAGTCGCAAAGTCGTCAGGCCGAGGCTCACAGCGCCTTGAAAAGAAATTCGACTGGCAACCTACAGGGGGATAGCCCATGGCTTTTTTTCAAAGTGGCAAAAAATCAGAACCGGGAGTTTCCTTGGTTGCGAATAATTGTGAGATAGATGGGGATATCCATTTTAGTGATCAATTGTTGATCAACGGTATTGTTAAGGGAAATGTCTATGCTCGGGAGGGCGTAAAAGCCGTGGTGACAGTCAGCGAGAAAGGCTGCGTCGAAGGCGAGATCCATGTGTCTGACGTCATTATTAACGGCAAGGTCTTCGGTGACATTTATTCTGACAAACACGTGGAGCTCGCTGCGAAAGCTGAGATCAGAGGCAATGTGTATTACGACCTGATAGAAATGGTGATGGGTAGTCGGGTTGACGGCAAACTGGTTAAAATTTGTGCCGGTGAGGATGCAAATCAACAAACGGCAGCGAAGGCAGAGCCATCTCCGGTAAATAGCACTGACAACGAAGATCAAGTGGAGACCAAAGACGCTTTGGCATCCCAAAAGTCACCGTTACACGTGACGTCGGTAAAAAGTAAGACGGCCTGACGGCCAATAACAGTGAAAGATCTAGAAAAACCCTGATGAGTTTGAGTATAAAATGAGTGATACGCCACAGACTGTTGTCCCGCTGGGATTGAACTTTACTAATTCTGCAGCGAAAAAAGCTGGCTTGCTGATTGCTGAGGAAGAAAATTCCGAGCTGAAACTGCGAGTGTTTGTCACGGGTGGTGGCTGCTCAGGTTTTGAATACGGCTTCACCTTCGACGAAGATGTCGAGGAAGATGACACGCTGATCGAAAGCGATGGCGCGACGCTCATCGTAGACGCGCTTAGTTTTCAATATCTGGTCGGTGCTGAGGTGGATTTTAAAGAAGATCTGTCTGGTGCCCGATTTGTGGTAACTAACCCAAATGCATCTACAACCTGCGGCTGCGGGAATTCCTTTTCGCTTTAGCGACAGCCTAATCTTCTGACGGTGCGTACGCGTAGTTTGAATTGCCAGCCACAGAGTTGAGTTTGGCGAGCATCGGTTGGGTCACCGTCTTAAATCTTTTAAAGCCTGATTTGCTGATTGGTGCAGCCTTCGGCAGCGTGACTGTCCGCGGATTGCGGTGTACGCCGTTGACGAGGAATTCATAGTGCAAGTGCGGGGCAGTTGCCCAACCTGTAGCGCCAACGTAACCGATGGTCTGACCTTGCTTAACAGTTTTACCTGGTCGAACACCTTTAGCAAACGCCGAGAGGTGCAGATATTTGGTCGTGTATTGTTGGCCGTGTTGCACGACGATAAAGCGACCTGAGGCCTTATTCTGGCGCGTAATGGTCACCTTGCCGTCGCCGGCCGCTAGTACTGGCGTCCCTTTTTTTGCGGCGTAATCAATGCCGCGGTGTGGCATCACGCGCTTGTGGATTGGGTGCAGGCGTCGCATGTTGAAGCTTGAGCTGACGTGCGAAAAGTGTACAGGATCCCGGATAAAGGCTTTTCTCAGGCTGGCGCCGTCCTGAGCGTAGTAGTCTGAGTAGCCAGATGCATCGGTGTATCTCACCGCTTCGAATGTTTTACCCATATTATTAAATTGCGCGGCAAGGATATTGCCCTCTTTTACTTTTTCGCCATCGACGTAGATATCCTCATACAGGACGGTAAATGTGTCGTCTTTGCGGATATCCAGAGCAAAGCTGATGTCCCACTGGAACACGTTGCTCAGCTGCATGATCATATTATCTGAAAGCCCTGCAGCTTTGCCTGCATGGTATAAAGATGGTTTCTCAGCAGTAATCGAAGCTGTCTTGTAAGAAATGATGGTCTCCGTTTCGGCGGAAAGCCATTGGGCTTTGTAGAGACTGCCTGTTTTGATTATCTGTAGCGAACGCAGGGGACTCTCAGCATAATTGAGCACTGCGAGTGCGCCAGTTTCATCGATCTTAAATTTCACTTCTTTGCTAGGAAGAATTTTCTTGAGTGATTTGACGTCTTTCCCCAAAGACATTATTTCGTGAAGGTCTTTTGGTGATAGCCCTGCCCGGTTGAAGATGGCTGCCAGGCTGTCTCCCTTCCGAATGGTAATGCGTACCCACTGGTCTTCTACTATCGGTGATTTTGGGGCCGGAGACTCGACTTCTGGGCTTTTCGAAACAGCGGTGGGCTGGACTTCTGCGCTGGTCTCAGAAAGTGTTTCATTTGGCTTAATGGAAAGCGAAACAGGTATGCGGGAGGTATCGCTTTGCTCCTTCGCGGGCAATGCCGTAATCAAAATCAGGAAGCAAAAGGCTGCAGCGATTGCAGCTTTTAGATGAGTCTTTGGGTATTTATCCATAAAGCAATAAGCTATTTGTGGTTATTATTGTAGCTTCTTATAAAAAGGTGCTAACTATATAAAAAATATACAAAAAATCAAACTTTTTGTTTGACTTAGTGCAATTGGGTTTAGTGGTTCAAGCTTGGGTGAGATGTCTTCAGCCCTTGTAATTCCTGACGCATCAGGTATTTTGCGCCCTTCGCCTAGTAACGAAGCTTGATATAGGAACATCAGTTCCAGGTTTTGTTCCCCCGCAATAGGGGCAGTTTAGCAAAGAAAGCGTTGTCAAAAATAGCGCTGGGACAACAGTTATGGAAATCGAAGAGAATCTTATAGATCAGATGCGGTCATTGGGGTTAATCGCACAGGTAAGTAGTGAGGACTCACTATTAGATCATCTAAGCTCTGGTGCGCGCACGGTTTACTGTGGATTTGACCCGACAGCCGATAGTTTGCATATCGGTAATCTTGTTCCTCTGCTAGCGCTTCGGAGGTTTCAGCTAGCGGGGCACCGTCCCATCTTACTGGTCGGCGGTGCGACAGGCATGATCGGAGATCCAGGGGGAAGATCCTCAGAGCGAGATCTGAAGCCAACGGAGACCGTAAAGGCGTTTGTCGAGAAAATTCGTGAGCAGGCTAGTGCCTTTCTGGATTTTTCCGGAGGGCCGAATTCGGCGATCGTTGTTGATAACGCAAGTTGGACCGAAGGGATTGGTGTTATCGACTACCTTAGGGACATAGGCAAACATTTCAGCGTCAACGCGATGATCCAAAAGGACACCATAAAACGCAGGCTAGAAGATGATAGTCAGGGCATCTCATATACCGAATTCAGTTATATGGTTTTGCAGTCGTACGATTTTGTTGTCCTGAATCGTGACCATGATTGCTCGATCCAAATGGGAGGAAGCGACCAGTGGGGAAATATTACGAGCGGTATTGATCTTATAAGGCGCATGAATGGTAATCAGGCTTATGCGATCACTTACCCTTTAATCACCAATGCTGACGGCACCAAGTTCGGAAAAAGTATGGGGAATGCTGTTTGGATTGATCCAAACAAAACTTCTCCCTATATGTTTTATCAGTTTTGGCGCAATTGTGCGGACTCGGACGTTATAAAGTACCTAGGCATCTTCACTTTCCTCAACTCTGAGCAAATAAATCAGCTTGCGGCTGCGCATGATCAAGACCCTGGTAGTCGAACGGCTCACATCGCGTTAGCGCGAGAAGTCACCAAGCTTGTGCACGGTGACGCTGGTGTAGAAGCAGCCGAACGAATAAGCACTGCGCTGTTTTCCAATCAGCTGGCATCTCTTGAATCAGAGGACCTTGCACAATTGGCGATGGACGGACTGCCATCCAGTCAGCTCACCAAAGATTCGAATCTCATCGATGTGTTGGTTGAATCAGGACTTGCCATAACGCCGAGAGGAGAAGTGACCGTGGGCCAGGCACGCAAGTTGATAAAGAGTAATGCTGTCTCAGTTGATGGTGTAAAAGTCTCTGACCAGGAATTTATTCTAAAAAAAGCCGATGCATTACATGGTCGTTTTCACGTAGTTCAGAAGGGTAAGAAAAATCATCACATGATCGTGATGGACTGATCTTGAAAATAAGAAAACCCTGCGTATAATACGCCCCCTCGCCAGCCAGCTCTAATTGAATCGATTGGCGATCAAAGTTCGATTGGGGTCTGTAGCTCAGTTGGTTAGAGCGCACCCCTGATAAGGGTGAGGTCGGTGGTTCAAATCCACCCAGACCCACCAATCGGATAGTGTTATACTGCGCTTCGCTCGAATTTAGGAGCACGCAGGAGGTCGCGTTGGAGTCGCACACGACTTCGATCCCGGGCTTACGAAGTAAGCTCACGTAAGAAGCTCGCAATGAGTTAGAATAGCAGTACTACCCAGGACAATTTTATTGTCCGAATCCAGTGTTTACTGGGGCCATAGCTCAGCTGGGAGAGCGCCTGCCTTGCACGCAGGAGGTCGGCGGTTCGATCCCGCCTGGCTCCACCAAATTCTTTCCTCAAAAGACGCTCGCGGTCTTTTTGGCTTCGGTTTCTCCGAAAGTTAATCCGTCTTCCGGCGTTGTTCAGAAATATCCATCCTAATAGTAATTGCGCGTAAATCGAACCTCAATCTTTGGTAGGATCAAGCAACATCTAGATGGAGCAGAAAATGGACTACTCAGAAATCACGCGTGCTCGAATGTGGAGTGACGTTGATCAAGCGCATGCGCTTTTCACCGATATGCGCCAGAATGATCCCGTTTCACTGATCGAAACAGAGGAGTACAGACCCTTCTGGGCTGTCAGCAAGCACGCGGATATCGTAGAGATCGAACGTCAGCACGAGAAGTTTTTAAATACCCAAAACTCAGTTCTCATACGCAAGAAAGATGAAGATATACGTGCAGCAAATCCTGTGCAGATGCGTACATTGATTAATATGGATGGTGCTGAACATGCCGAATTTCGCCGATTGACGCAAGATTGGTTTATGCCCCAGAACCTGAAAACGCTTGAAGCAAAAGTGACTGAAATTGCAGAGACGTTTGTTGATCGAATGTTGGCGATGGGTGGTGAATGCGATTTTGTTAGCGATATTGCCATCTGGTATCCGCTGCGGGTCATTATGATGATACTTGGTGTGCCTGAAAAAGATGAGGCACTGATGCTCAAATTAACACAGGAGATATTTGGCTCGGAAGATCCGGACATGCAGCGCGAGGGGACCGATGAAGAACGCATGCAGTTCATGATGGATTTTTTCATGTACTTTTCCCAAATGACTGCAGATAGACGTGCCAACCCAGGTGATGATGTCGCCAGTGTGATTGCCAATGCGGTGATCGATGGTCAACCTATTGGAGAAATGGAAGCCCTGGGTTACTACGTAATTGTTGCCACTGCCGGGCATGACACGACCAGCGCGTCAACAGCAGGCGGGTTGTTGGCACTGATGCAGAATCCGGAACAGATGAATAAATTACGCAACGACTTAAGTCTGTTACCGCATGCAATTGAAGAAATGTTCCGCTGGGAAACGCCGGTGAAACATTTTCTCAGGACCGCGACAGAGGACTACACGTTACGTGGACGATCTATAAAAGAGGGCGATCGCTTGATGATGATGTACGCTTCTGGCAATCGTGATGAGGAAGTTTTCAACAACCCCTTTGAGTTTCAGGTTGACCGGCGACCGAACAAACAAATCGCGTTTGGCTATGGAGTGCACCGCTGCTTGGGGCATTTACTCGCCAAAATGGAAATGAGTGCTTTTTACAAGGCACTGCTCGAACGAACAACGGACATTCAGTTAAATGGCGACCCTGCTTGGATCCATGCGACCTTTGTCAGTGGTCTAAAGCGTTTGCCTGTAAGGTTTATCGCGCGATAGCATTTGGAGTATCGACACTAACCATCGCTTCATCCGCAAATGGCGGCACTGTCGTCGAGTGGAGTCATCTTGTGCAACGCTCGTAATCCGCATTGTTTAGTTTAAGCGAGCGCAGCAATTGATGCGCAATTGAACCACTGATCGATCTTAAACTTGGTTTCGTCGCAATTATCATTCTGTTTGTCTTAACCCCACAGCAGGATTTTTGAGGTAATTTAGCCCTTTTGCGGCAGGCTTATCATCGCCGATTAAGATCGGTGATATGGAATTCGCCCGCTGAAAATATTCGAAAAAATGTGCGTTAAGTCAGAAAAAAGCGGTTAGACAGGCGTTTTTGACGCGAATATACCCTAATTATCGTCAAGTATTGATCAGTTCAATACGTCGACCGATGCTGCAATTCTTTCTATTAAAATCGCCCCATTCAAAACATGTTGGGCATACTGTTTTAGAGCGTGTTAGATGCTTGTATTGTTTTTCCTTCGTCGGTATATTGCCGATCCGTGAAAAACGACCTTCACGTGAAAGTATAGAAATGAATTTTTTAGGGGAAAATATGAACAGATTTAAACTGTCTACACTTGCCGGCGGTATTCTGTCTGCATGTATAGCGACGACAGGTTTTGCAGCAGAAATGGAAGAAGTGGTTGTAACCGGCTCATTTATTAAGGGATCACCTGAAGATGCCGCGTTACCGGTTGATGTTTTGTCTAGGTCTGACCTAGAGGATGTAGGTAATCCGACAATTATTGAAATGATCAGGAATCTTGGAGTCACTTCAGGCAACCTGGGAGAGACGAACCAATTTGACGCACGCGGTGGTCAGGGTAACGAAGGTGTATCTACAGTTAACCTGAGAGGACTGGGGTCCTCCAGAACGCTTGTACTTATCAACGGCAAGCGACAAGTTTCAACAGAAGCGCTAGGTGTTGATATCAGTGCCGTGCCTTCTATAGCGATAGGCCGCGTTGAAATACTAAAAGACGGTGCCGCAGCTTTGTATGGCTCTGACGCTATCGCCGGTGTTGTGAACTTTATAACGCGGGAGAAATTCGAAGGCCTAGAACTTCGCGGTTCTTTTCAGGATATACAGGACTCTGACGGCGAATCATCACTATCAGCGATTTATGGTAGGCAAATGGGTAATGTGCATTTTGCATTGTCCGCTGAGTATGACGAACGATCAGAGCTGAATATAAAGGACCGGGACTGGGCGTTTCTTCCATTCGCTGAAAACACGAAAGGGGGTATTTCAAGTATTGGCAATCCCGGGACTGTTTTTCCCACCGCAGGCACTACTGTCATCGCCGGTGGCACACCGGATGCAAACTGCGAAGCGCTTGGCGCTCAAAACGCGGCAGGTTTCTGTCGGTTCCAGTATACATTTTTTGATAATTTGATCGAAGATCAGAAAACATTAAAACTCATTGGTGAGGTTGATGTAGAGTTTAGTGATAACCACAGTTTCCATTTGGAAGCGCTGTATTCTGATATGGATATCCCAAACTGGGATACTTCTCCGTCATACCCACCACAATCTTTGCTGGGTCCTGACCGGGTGCTTGCAGCGAATCATCCGGGTCTTGTTGACTACAAAGCGCAAAATCCAGGTTTCTTCTCTGATATCGATCTAACCGCAGCAGGCATTGGCGTTGTGCCTGCCGCAGCGCAGGGTGCGATTGTCTGGAGTCGAATGCTCGGCGTCTCTGGCCGTAACGGTCAGCCGGAATCTGCTGAAAGAACCACTGAGACGAAACGCATCTCAGGTGGTTTTGAGGGTACTTTCTCAGACGACATCGATTACAACATCAGTGTATCGTGGTCCGAGCGTGATCGTACTCTCGGCGGTAGTGATATGTTCATTGAACGTATGGCTTTTGCACTGGACGGTCTGGGTGGACCAAACTGTGATCAGGCTGCAAATATTGCAACGCCCGGCCAAAATGGTTGTGAATACTACAACCCGTTGTCTAATGCGCTCGAGAGATCGGCAATTAATGGCGCTGTAAACCCACAATATAACGCTGCTGTTGCCAACTCTGACGAGTTGATCAATTGGTTAACCGCATCGACGGGGTCAAACGCACTTAATGAATTGCTGGTTTTTGATGCAGTATTCACAGGTGAATCAGCCTACGAGCTAGACGGTGGTAACGTTGGTTGGGCCCTCGGTATTCAATCTCGAACAGAAGACTATAGCTTTACTGTAAAAGATGTTGCCAACCGGGCGATCAACCCATGTCCGTTTAACGATCCAGTGTCTATCACACTTGGCCACGTAACGACGCTTGATTGTGGTGCGGGTGGTGCTGGACAGTTAGCATTCCTTGCTGCAACAGAGCAGGAATTCACTAGTCGCACAATCTATGGTGCGTTTGTCGAATTTGCGTTGCCTGTAACAGATACTTTAGATGTGCAGCTAGCTGCGCGTTATGAAGATTATGGTAATGCGAACGGTGGAGATACCTTTGATCCAAAGATTGCAATCAGCTGGCAGCCCACTGATGAGCTGACATTTAGAGGATCTGCTTCAACAACATTCCGTGGTGCACCTGCAAGCTTTTTGAGCGGCACAGGTACGGCTCTGGAATTCATCGGTGCGGCATTAGCGTTTAAAGCGTCTGACAGAACTGGGAATGCGGACCTCAAACCTGAAACTGCAGTTGCTCTTAATTTTGGTGCAATCTACCAAAACGACAATTTCTACGGCTCCGTAGACTATTGGTCTTTTGATTTTGAAGATGCATTCCAAAATGAAAACACTGGACAAGTTGTTTCAGCCTACCTAAATGGTGGTTGTGCAGATGGTGGTGCGAACGTGACCTCAGATCGATGTGTTGCCTTACGCGCGAGAATTACGCCAACGGGTGCTGATGGCACTACGCTGCAGCGTGTTCAGGTCAACATCATTAACGGTTCTGACATTAAGACCTCAGGTATAGACGTCGCCTTGAACTATACGTTTGATGACGTGATGGCTGGTGAGCTGACTTTAGGTATGGATGGTACTTACAGACTCGAATTTGAGTCAGATGATTTCAGATCCATTGACGGCCTAACGCTTGCTCCAGGTGGAGATTTTGTAGGTAAGCTCAATGTGGGAACACCGTTTCTTCCGCAACCCGAGCTGAAAGCTAATTTCTACGCGAAGTGGGGAAATGAAGAGCATCGTGTAAGCTACAACGCTGTATACACGGATTCTTATGACGATGATATTGCGCCAAATGAACGTTTGTCGACGGTAGATTCACATGTATCTCACGACATCCACTACATCAACAATATGTTTGATGGCTGGACCTTCTCTGTATCAGCGATAAATGCAACAGACGAAGATCCACCTGCGGCTGGTACTGATCTAAACTATGATTCGTACACGCATAACGCCTTTGGACGTATGCTTAAACTGGGCGTTACATGGACGCCTGACTTTTTGTAATACAAGCAGTTAGACCATAGTTTAAAAAGGCCAGCTAGTAAGTTGGCCTTTTTTTTGGGAATTTTTATTAGGAAATTCATGCTGCATATCGCGTAGTAAAAAGCTTTAACCGGAGAGTAGCCGTGATCTCGCTGGTCTTGTACCATCGAGTATCGACGAATTTCAATGAGGGAAAGTTATGGGCGTTGCAGATGTTGTTTCGGTGCTGTCAGAAGTGCCAACACTACTCAAGTTAAAAAAAGGCATGGTTCCACGTCCAGCTTCTGTTGCGGATTGTTTTGGCGCGCGGGTCGAAGCCAATGCCAAAATCTTCGGTCATCGCACGGCGATCCGCTTTGAAGGTCAAGAGGTCACTTGGGCCGAATTTAATGCGTTAGCCAATCAATATGCGCACTACATCACCAGTCAAGGCGTCGAGAGGGGTGATACGGTCAGTGTGATCATGGAGAACCGCATTGAGTTTTTAGCCTTGCTGGTTGGTCTGAATAAAGTGGGTGTGACCGCAGGTCTGATCAATACCAACTTAACGGGTAAGCCGTTGATGCATTGCATCACGGTCACTCAGTCCAAAAAGTGCATTTTCGGTAGTGAAATTTCAGGCGCATTAAATGAAGTCAAAGCGGATCTTGAATTGACCGAGGGAGAAGACTACTTCGAAGTGCCCGCATTGGGGCAGGAGCCTACCACCAATTGGGCGAAAAATTTGAGTGCCGGGGCACAAGAGGCCAGTGAGGAAGATCCAGAGGGGACGGGCCAAACCACTTTAGGCGAAGTCGCGCTGTATATTTTTACCTCTGGCACCACCGGCCTACCAAAGGCGGCAGTGCTATCGAATCGTCGCTACTTAACCTCTGCCGATATGGCGGCCAAAGCTGGGTTTAAGTGCTCAGAACAGGACCGTATGTATA
>ENA-OWNS01000723-OWNS01000723.1-marine-metagenome-genome-assembly--contig:-NODE-723-length-14520-cov-8.781070_pt1 | contig 14520 bp, 10 predicted proteins | sample MGYA00238137_ERZ651772 | MGnify/ENA primary metagenome ERZ651772 (study PRJEB26903, sample SAMN06264699) | marine metagenome | isolation source: Columbia River Estuary | place: USA:Columbia River Estuary... | reverse complement strand
TTATTCCACTTAAATTAGCTATATTTTTATTACAATTATTATTTATTTGTTCTAATAATACAAGTCACGCAACCGGTGGGTTACGTAGGTACTCTGCCGGCCATACGTATAAATGAAAGTACGGCAGAGTAGACCACAAGGGACTGTTATGTGTAGTGGACCATAAGGGACTGTAGGTATGAGTACGTGTTAGAGCATAGCAGAGTGTAATGTAAGAGACTGTACTTATGAGTACATATGAGAGCACGGCAGAGTGGACCGCAAGGGACCATATGTAGTATATCATAATAAGTAATATTTTGTGCATGTGGGATGGAGGGGGGGCTTCGCCCCCCTTTATCGAGTAAAGTTTTGCTCCGCAATTGTGTACCTACATCGGAAAGCATGTGACGGTTGTTCTACAACATGAGATAAATCTTCTAGTCCATGTAAATTAAGATTTTTACAAATATCAAATATATAAACAGATCAATAGGATTTATGTATGTTTTGTCAAATATACCATTATAGTGATTAATGTGTAAAATCTTATGTTGATAACAGCACAAAAAGTAAGGTAATATGACCCTTAAACTTATTCAGTTATTATGTTGATATTAATGTAAAAAAACCGATATGGATTATTTTTACATATTTTTTATCTGATTATAAAATTATTAAAATTAATATGCGTTTGTGCTGCATGGGATATGGTAAATAAATAGATCTAGGTATGTATAGAACTTCAGGATGGAACCCCAATTACAAATAGATAAAATCATAATAGACGACATATGGTGAAAATGAAAAATGATAAATTATTAAAAATCAAAATTAAACATATACAGTATATTTATGACACTTAAATACATACTTTAATCACATATAATGTATTTATGACATTGTAAAAAAGCTCTATAATCACATTTTTACATCATAAAAAGAAAAAACCATGTATATACTCAAATAACATACTGTAAGGATACGTAGTAGTAGGGGATAATATATTCAACAATCTATGTATTTTCAATGTTAATAAGTATAAATGCATACATAATTGAATAAGTTAAGTAACATATATATTTATTTATTCTTTTTAATGAAAGCTGCATCAACTGGAGTAAATATATCTTCTATTTTTTCTAGTACAACCTTCAATTTCACTTTTATTTCCGCTTTATGTTGCATTTCAACGTCGTTGTCTATTAATTGTTGTATTTTTGTTAAATTGTTTCTGACAGTATTTTTGATGTTGGTATATTTAGATTGATCCAGTTGTATAGTAAGCTTATTGGGATTTGTTTTATTTCTTTTTGTCGGTGTGATATTAGTTACTTCATCAGTCTCAGCTCGTTGTCTCTTTTTAGCAGATTGTGTGACATTGATTTCATCTCCAGTTTCATCTTCATCATTGTCATCCTCATCATCATTGTGGTTGTCATTAATTTCTTGTATGTCATCATTACTTTGTTCATCTACTTCAATTTCTTCTTCTTCGTTTATGTTTCTTTGTTTCTTTTTGTTTGGTGATTGTTTTGGTTCTTCAGTCATAAATTCTAAAACAGGAGTTAGTAAATTTTTTCCTTGTAAGATATTTTCAAAAAATCCAATAAAAGATATTGCTTCCCATGTCCCATTTTCATTTTGGATTGGTAAAGATAAGGTGAAGTTCTTTATAGTTGTATTGCTTCCAAAGGATTCCTGATTTTGGTGTTGTTCAAATTTTTTAAAATTTGATAGAATTATCTCCCAGTGATCACGTTGTTGTTGTTTAATAATTATTGGTATTGAAGAGAAGAATAATTCGTATATATTTTTTGCTTCATAAAATGGTTCTTCTTCTTTTGTTGTTAAAACTGGATTAATTTGTTTCATCATTTGTTGAATTAGTGTTGTATGTATGTTATCTTCACGGAAAATGGGATTTTCTTTGTAGTGTAACATGATTTTGATGAATTCTGATGCAGTGCTGTAGTAGACAAATTCTTGTATTTTTGGAAATAATCTTCTGTCATGTTTAGATACATAATGTTCTCTTATCTTTTGACATAAAAATTCTTTTTTGTTGCCAATAATATCATGGACGATACTTTCAACTGAAGATAAAAGATATTTAGAAAAGAAATCCACTGTAAGAAGTGGACATTCTATCATTGTTTCTGATGTTGTAAATGTATCTGGTGATAGAAATGTTTTTAGATTATGTAACGAATCTGCATCATGAATACAGTAGCGTAATATCCATAGAAACGTTAGTAGTTCAGGTGGTACTTTAATTTTTTTGCTGTTTGTGGAGAGATGATATTTTCCATAATGCAGACATTGTCCTGGTGGAGTAGCTAATAATACCGCTTTATATCCTTCAATAATTTCTTCTTCAGTTTTTTTAGTCGATATTTTACTACATAATACTGTAAATTGCCTGATTGGTTGATGCTTTAATAACATTTGGAAGTCGTTTTGAAAAACCTTTTTTCTTTGTTGGAAATATTTAGTAAGTACCTAGTTAACATAATATAAATGAGAAGAGAAAAAATGTAAATGTAAAAAAACAGGAAAAGAGTTTTATTGCAATAAATAGTATTTCTTACTTACTTCTTTAGTTTCATATAGTTGTTGGGGGATAAAACGTTTCTCTGTTATTTCATTGGAAGTTTGTACCAATAAATCAAATAGTTGTGCAGATTTTGTTAATTTGAGTTGATTATAAGATCGGTTGTTTACATCTTCACTTATTTTTCGTACTTCTTCGAGGTAGACGTTAGTAAAACCAGATCCCATCCCTTTTGGTGATAAGATGTGTACAACAATATCTTTATTTAAAGGAGATAATATTGTAATTGATTTTGATGGTGTACTTTCCATAATTTTTGGTGGGGCATTATGAATATGCCAATTTCCTAAAAGATGAGTTGCTAAAGCGGTTCTATGAAGTCCTCCTGCAATTGCAATTCTTATAGGATGTTTCTTTTGAAATCTTTCACGAAATTTTCTATATCTTTCATATAGATTTTTATGAAGAGTTGGAGTCCCTTGATCAACAGCTGAATGATCTTCTAGATAAACCTTTTCTAACATAGATGCTTGATGTAGTTTGATGTTACTAAAAATATCTGTTATTGATGTATGTATGTCATCATTGAAACAATAGGATTCCTTATCAGGGAATTTACAAGCTGCTATAAGTTTTTGTAAACCTTCCTTGGTAGGATCAATCGCATGTAAGCCAGGTATTTCAGGTCGTTCGTATGTATTTTCTTGTGTAGAATAGGTTGCATGAATTTTAGGAAAACTTGGCGAGATACAGGAAGAATTATTATATTTGACTATTTCATATACAGTAATGTATATTTCTTCTGTTATATCGTTAGTATCGATTGTCATTGCAGTTTGGAAACTCTTCTTTTTCAAATTATTAACTACCAAAGTACGATAATTTGCATTTGGTTGGTTGATTAGGCATTCCTTGGTTTCATGTAGAAAAAGACTTAGTGTGAACAAACTCAAAGATGTGACACTTTCCTTTGTAAGAACATAGTTAGTAGAAAGTATAGGTGTAATATGTTTGCTTGATACGGTGTTAATAGATTTCAAAGTAGAAGTATTGTTGAATCTTCTTGTGTTGTCACATGTAGAATTATTTTTATTTGGACTTGCAATGTATGCATTCAATTCGTCCAAGGGAGAAGTGAAGTGCGATTTATCATGATCCTTTACTTCTCCCTGAATAGTATTCGATGTGTTTTCTTTAGAGGCAGAGTCATTTTCGGATGTATTTTTACTACCATGAATATTTTTTCCATTTTCATTTGCATCTTCAGAGACAGCATCATCTTCAGATGTATTTTTACTTTCTTGTCGTTTTTTTCTATTATCACTAACACTTGAATTTTTAGAGTAAGAATCATGATACTGTTCTTCAATAGTTGCATTTCCATTATCACTTGCATGTTCAGAGGTAAAATTGGCATTTTTACCCTGAGAGTTAGAATCAGCGCTTGCTTTACCACAATCAAGATCGGTTGCAATTTTACTATCTTGACTTTTTTTTGCATCACAGCTTGAATAGTCAGACCTAGAACCAGTACTTGTCAACTTGGAATTGGGATTGTCTTCAGATGTATTTTTTTCTTCTGGATCATTAGAACTCGAAGTATTTTTACTACTTTCTCTTAATTTTGCATTCAGGGAATCAGCCCTTGAATCACCACAATCAAGATCAGTTGCAATTTTACTACCTTGACTTTTTTTTGCATCACAGCTTGAATAGTCAGACCTAGAACCAGTACTTGTCAACTTGGAATTGGGGTTGTCTTCAGATGTATTTTTTTCTTCTGGATCATTAGAACTTGAACACTTGGGATTGTACTCGATTGTAATTTTACTACCTTCTCTTAATTTTGCATTTTTGTCGCTGGGTTTCGATGTTGCAGAGTCAAAATTAGACTTGTTATCATTAAGAAATAAAGTAAATTGGAAAAGAACTGATGGTCAGTAAAAAAACATCAATATAACAAGTCTAAAAAAAATTCAGATTATGAAAATCGCAACAAAGCAAAAATTTTCATACAGTTTGTGATAATAATAAAACAGTAAACAGCAACTTAACACTTCTAACCAAAATGGAAAAAAAATATTGTTCGGTAAAAATACACATCCACCTGTCAAACAATTGACAAGACATAGTCACATACATGTACACTTCATATCACGCGTAGTTCTACGTACGTAGAAGTACCATCGTAGTTCTACATAACTACATACGTATATATTACGTATCTACGTACATGGATGTACCGACGTATATCAATATAACCACATACGCATTATACGTGTATATACTATAAGTAAAAGAATAGGTTATGAACTTACCTCATTTAATTCACTCCGCTCTTCTGTTAGTACTAGATCCCTGTAGTGCGTATGACGAGTTTCGAACACCATTGTTGAAAATTTCTAATGAAGATTTCTAAGTGATATGAAAAAAATAATGAAAAGGATTAAAGGAGTATAGTTTCCCCTGTTTTAAAAATTATGAGGAATTGTGCAAAAATTGTCAAACTGCATTTGTACTAGACGGTATAAGATCTACGTGGTATGAACGTACATTTCATGAGAGAATGTTCTCTTTCTGTCATGTACATGCGTATCGATACCTAGTATGAACGTACGTTTTATGAGAGAATGTTGTCTTTCTGTCATGTACATGCGTATGAGCGAACGCACATGCGTATGAGGTGGGATGATAATGTAATACTGATATACGTACGTACTTGAAAGAGAACAGTCTCTTATTATTTGTCACTATGTACACCACGTGACACGTGTCGTCAAATGTTATTTGTACGTTGATACTTTGCCCAATCAAAGTACCTGACTGACTGAAAACAGAGGTGATGCGTGTTCTGTTTGTTGTCACGTCAACCGTTTTTTTACATTGACATCTCGCTTAACTGAAGCACCTGTATCTAACCCACAATGTGATACGTAGAGTTAGTATACTGATATACGTACATACTTGAAAGAGAACAGTCTCTTATTATGTGTCATTACGTACATCACGTGACGCGTGTCATCAAATGTTATTTGTACGTTGACACTTTGCCTAATCAAAGTGCCTGACTAACTGACAACAGGTGATGAGTGTTCTCTTTGTTGTCACGTCATCCGTTTTTTGTGCGTTGACATCTCGCTTAACTGAAGTACCTGTGTCTAACCCACTATGTGACACGTAGAGCTAGTATACTGATGTACGTACGTACTTGAAAGAGAACAGTCTCTTATTATGTGTCACTACGTACACCATGTGACGCGTGTCATCAAATGTTCTTTGTCATGCTGTACGTATACGCACGATTGAGAAAAAAAAAAAGAAATATGGAGCCAGTACGCTTGCAGCCCTCTACCTGCCTCCCTCTGCTATTACTGGAGAGAACGAGAGTGAATACAGTCTTTTTACATAGAGGAGATACAAGTATAGAACGAGAAGTTTGTGTAAAAATACGAAAGTTCCGTTTAATCGCTACAATCGTACTATCTCTCTTTTTCTTTTTCTCTCTTGATTCTTACGCGCTGTACGTATACGCACGATTGAAAAGAAAAAAAAAAGAAATTAGAGAGATAGTACGATTACAGCCCCTGCCTGCCTCTATCTGCTTTCTTAGAGAGAATGAGAGGATGTACGTACTATCTACTATTTAATAGAACGAGAACTTTGTGTAAAAATACGAAAGAATATGCATTATGCGAATATCGCGATTGAGTTTTTCATTCAGCTCATAAAATCACGATTGAGCAAAACGTTACTCGTTCAAACCAAAAATTTTAAAATGCCAAAACTTCAACCAAAACAACAAAAAATCAGCAACAATGGTGCTTCCAACAATGGCACTAAACGTGGTCGTCCTGCAAAGATAACACCAACTAGCAGGGACATATCAAAAAAGGTAAGCTCATTACCTATTATAGTATGTGTACGTATGTTTTATACAGAGATTACGTACTTTTACTTACGTGTTACATGTACGTAGATATACGTGTTGTACGTACGTTGATATACGTGTTATACGTTGTGTGTATGTATATGTAGTTATGTTTTATTAAACGTTTGTCAAGTGCATAGAAATATCAGTATTATTGCGACACCTTTGCGTATGTCCAAGTTTTTGTTATTGACTTCTTTCTCTATATTATTATTTGTTATGCACGTGTTTCCATGTATTCCAATACTTTTTGCATTTTTACTCGTTTGCAGTTTTTATACAATTATATCACTATTGTTGTGTATGCCTTTGCGTATGTCCAGTTTTTTGTCCTTGACGTCCTTTTTCTGTATTATTACCTGTTATGCACATGTATCAATGAATTATTATGAGTCAAAAAATAAGTGGTTTTGTATTTTTGCTCATTTATAGTTTTTATACAATATTTTGTTTTTTCAAAATGTCGTTTGTAAGTACAACACAAAAAGAAAAATAATTATTGTATTCTTACTGATGTATCGTTTTTTTACAACATTTTACATTTTTCTTTATGTCAAAATATTTGATTTTGTGTATTTTTAACTATCTTGTTGCTTTTTTAAATTTTTCTATTATATTTAACAGGCTAGATTTTTCGAAGACGACACGATAATTATGAAAGATTTATCTACAAAAAATGTGATTGTTAAAGAAGAAAAAGAATCTTCCGAAAGCGAAAATGAAAGTAAAAATTCAAGTTCTGATAATGAAGAAAATGCCGTTGATATTGAGCCAACAAAGACTGTAGTATATGATGATGTCAAGATGAAACTTATGAAAAAATATTCAGATATAGTTTCAAAGAAGAATAACTTTGGAGGTACTCAAGGATCTTGGTATACATTGAAATTTTACACTATGAAAGAAATATCGGCTGCAAAATATTATCTAGTGGAAATGGAATTTTCAAATGATGATAAGGATCCTATGAAACAATTGAACATATGGTTAAAAGCAACATTTATTCATGACGTATTGAAATGTCTATCTACGGATGACAAAGATGCTAAACCGCTATTCAACGGATTTGAAAATGTGATTGCTAATGGGGAATTAGCAGAAGTTCGTTTAGAACCTAACGGTGCCAATATATGTCGTTCTAACACAAGCAATGGATATAATTACAAACAATATGTGAATTATTACTTGATTCCAAAAGAAATGGGTTCATTCAAACATATCATTGAAAAGTTTAAAGATACAATGATCAAATTATTAGGAAGTGATGAATTTTTTTCCATGATGGTAGTATACCAAAACAGAAGAAATAACCAAGGCGGTAAACTTGGTGAAATGTTAAAAAATATGAATTCATCTATTTGGACTCAACTTAAAGCTCCGAACAACAACAAAATTGAATATATCAACGCGTTAGATGCAAAGTTTATGGATCATGATATTAATATTATTCTAACAAGGATATTTGGAAATAAACATGCTGAAGCAAAATATCAGAAGTATGGTTGGGTAAAAACAGAATGCAAACTTGGAACAAGTAAGACTACATAATTAATTTAATATATTTATTATATATATCATTTTATCGTGATTACTTATTGCTGTTTTTATATTTATTCATACATAGGTCAATTAATTGAAAAAAGAAGATATGAAAGAAAAGTTGCTAAGAAGTTACTACAAAATTACCAAGTAGATTTATCTGATAGAGCAACTAATGTTAAAAAGAGAATACTCAGTGAAGATTATATACTAGACATGATATCTAAGTCAAAAAAAACCAAAACAACGATGTCATTGGATTCACTGAACTCATCACAACAACTACTCCAGCTTACAAGAAAGGTACGAATATATATAATTATGTTATTTGTAAAAAAACTTCATTACCTTTTTTTCACATTTTGTTTATTTTTGTCTTTTCAATAGAATGGAGAATATTTTCGTCAAAAATTATGCAAATGTACTTCAAGAAAACAATTTCAACGATTACGAAATGAAATCGAAACGACATGTAAATGTTATGATATTAATCTTCGAGTAAAAGTAAAACGTTTCAAGTACCGTCAATATATCGAACAACTTAGCATAATTTTGGACAAATTGCAATCTTCAAATCTATCTTCAAAAGTTCAAATTCCACAAATAAACAAAAATTATACTGCAATGCTTCACAGCAATACAGCAGATGAAAGAACGAAGAAATTTATACAACAAACATTAAACTTTGAATCAAATATGTACAAATTATATTTTAAACATTGTTGTATCTGCCACCAAAGACGATTGAATATGAAAACTTCAAATGGAATATGCTATAGGTGTCAAAATAAAAAAAATGAAATGTTCTACTCATATGAAAATAAATTATTACCCACATGGAAAACAAAGAATGACATTATAAAATATACGCTTCCATCAGAACTACAACATCTAACACTGGCAGAAAAATTATTAATTCAACGTGTTTCACCTTTAGTTCCTGTCATTCACATTAAAAATGGGATACTTGGAATAAGAGGACATGTTGTAAGTTTTTTTCAAGATATATCAGGAATATGTACTGAATTACCAAGATTACCCACAGATATTACTATGATAAAAGTAGTAAGAACAGGTGTTACAGCAGATGGAGAAAATATACAAAATGTTTTTACCGTCAATCGTTCCAGAATCTTGAATGCTTTAAAATGGCTAAAACAATACAATCCATTGTACAAAGACATTATAGTCAATGAATCAAATTTAAATTGGATGACGAAATCTCAATCTGATACAATAAATCACGTTATAAGAATTGAAAACAGTAATGACATAGATGAAGACAAAGATGAGGGACCAAGTTATCGTCAAGTATTACAACCACAAGACGAATTATTACATCCAGAAAATGAATATTTTGGCTGTATTTCTGAAGACAAAACACAAATTATATTCGACGGCGATAGAGAATTAACAAGATTAATAAACAAAAAAATACAAGATAGAAACATTCAAAAACTACATTGGCCCCCAAGAGATATAAAACCAATATCAGAATTTTCTGATACCAAGATTTTTTGTTTGGCTTTTCCTTGGTTATTTCCTGGAGGTATCGGTGATATAAAGGAGAGTAGAGAATGTGACATTGACATTGCTGATTGGGCCCAAAATTTATTATTTTATGAAGATGGTCGATTTGCTAAAGACAACTTATGGTGTTTCTTTGTACTAAATTATATACAAAGACACAGAAACAAATCTCAAAGTCGATGGTTTGTAAGTGATTTTGTTGGGGATTCCCCACCAAATTTGGAAACACTTCAAACAAAATTACTTAGTGGTGATCAATCTTTTATTGACAAGTTGATGTATTTTGGAAAAGTTGTTCCAGGATCAAACGCATATTGGAGATCAAAAAAAGCCGAATTATATTCATGGATTAATCATCATATTGAAAAAGGGAGAGGACCACCAAACATTTTTATGACTTTATCTTGTGCCGAGTATTTTTGGCCTGATCTCAAAAGACTACTAGAACATTATATTTATATTACAGAGGGAACAAAAGTTGATTTAGATGTCAACCTACACAAGCTACATCAAGCACTAAATGACTACACTATTATTGTGCAGGAATTTTTCCAAATACGCGTAGACGAATTTTTAAAAACAATCGGATTAGAGGTATTTGGAATAAAACATTATTGGGGACGATTCGAATTTGCAAAATCAAGGGGACAGATCCATCTACATTTAATTGGCATAACCAATGATGCAACTATGATAAACAAAAAATTATGGAAATTGAGAAACAACAAAAAACAAAAAACAGCCTTCATAGCAAACTGGGTTAGATCAAAATTTAATTGTACAGCCGAAATTCCAAAAAACTGTACAACACCAGATAAATTTTCTAGTCCATGTAAAACAAGATTTTCACAAACATCAAATATAGAAACAGATCAGCAAGATTTATGTATGTTCTGTCAAATACATAATTGCAGTGATTACTGTCTAAAATCTTCTACTGACAACAGTACAAAAAATAAGGTAATATGATCCCCAAACTTATTCAGTTATTATATTGATATGAATGTAAAAAAACTAACTTGAATTACTTTTACATATTTTTTATGTGATCATAAAACTATTATAAATAAGGTACGCTCCTGCCGCATGGGGTGTGGTAAAGAAATAGCTCCAGGTACATCTAGAACACCAGGATGGAAAATAAAAAACAAAGACGAAATAGAAAAAGATACACGAGGATTTAATAAAATATCCTTAAGACGAAACCATAATAAACTACTACAAACCTCATTGTACTGTTTACAAGCTTGGCGTGCAAACTGTGACATCAGTATATTGCTTTATGAAAGTAATCCAACATATCCAAATGCAAAAGAAATAGCAACAGTAACTGATTATGTTATAGGATATGCATGCAAAGGTAATGCTACATTAAACATTGAGAAGAAACAAGTTAAAGACTTTGCATTAAGGTAAGTTAACATTATCTTTATAATATTACATTAAAACGTAATTTAACATATTATTTGTTGTTGTTTTATATAGTTGTGAATCAGAAACAGGTGATGAAAAAGATGTTATAAAAACAGTTCAAAAATGCCTAAATAAATCAATTGCCAATAGAACTATCACCAAACAAGAAACAGTCTGTCAAATAGGAAAACTACCTCTAGTAATATGTTCTGAACACATTGACATAATCAGCCTATCTAAAGCAGTAAGAATACTAGAAAATAATGCATCTTATTCAACCACATACATATCAAAATATACAAATAGAACAGACCATCTAGATAAATCATTACATCAGTATTTTCATATCATTAAGAACAATTCATCAAAAGAACCTAAAAAGGAATTCATACCACATTATGTTGGGGGAGGAGGGCAACCATCTTACCCAATATCTATAAATTTTGCAAGAACAGAAATGATCAAACATATACCATGGCATAAAAACAATCCTTTACCGACATTAACAGAAGCAAACTACATAAAATTATTCAATAATTTCAAAGAATCTCAATATTGCCCAACATCAGTATCTATAGCTATTGAAAGAGCACAAAACCGAGTCCAAAACTATCAAAAAGGTATAAAAGAACCAGTATCAGAAGAAACAATAGAATCACAGCCAATTAACAATTACATAAACCTTGACACTCAAGATTTATTAAAAACATCAACCAACTTAAGAGAGACAATAAACATATTTGAAAAATTAGAACAACAAGGATTAGACATTGGAAAGCAGTATAAATGGGATAAAAGAATATACAAGGTAAGCAAATAATGATTTTTTTAATTTAATATGTATTTGAAACACTACTCATATATTATACTTATACGAATGTAAAAAAACTGAATTGGATTATTTTAACATAATTTTACTTCTTAACGATAGACACCAAAAAATGGAGAAAACTGGTTATTCGAAAAGATCGATGAATATACAAATACTAAAAATAATTGCCTACTAATACCTAAAAAGAAAAATGGAGAAGAATATAAACTACAAGATCTTAACGATGGTCAGTTCAAAATCGCATATGTAATTTTAAAGAAAATAAAAGAATGGCTACGACTAACAACGGCAACTATGGCACAAAAAAAGAAATTCAAACCACTAAGAATGACAATAATGGGTTGCGGTGGTACAGGAAAAAGTGTACTTATAAATACATTGGTAACTTGTATCAGGAAAATATTTGATGACAATGATAGTGTATTTGTTACAGCCCCAACTGGAGCTGCAGCATACAATGTAGGAGGTTCAACTATACATAGAGAGTTCAAAATAAATGTAAGAGATGTCCCAGGCTATAATACATTATCTGATAATACCAAAAAAGAATTGATGAAGAAACTCCTACGAACTATAGCCTTATTCTTTGATGAAAGAAGTATGATAGGATTAATGCTTCTCGGTCAAACAGAATTAAACATAAAAGAAACTGTACATAACGGTGGACATGATACTGAAGACTGGGGAGGAATACCAGTGGTGGCCATTTTTGGCGATGATTACCAACTACCTCCCCCCGTTTATCCAGGCGCTTTTGTTTCTTTTGAACAAAAGAACAAAAACAAAACTGTACAGAATGGATGTCAACAGTTCATAAGTTTAGGTGAAACTACAATGGAATTGACTGAAATAATGCGACAAAATGAAGATGAAACAGAATTCAGAAGTCTTTTAGATAACACAAGATTAGGCTATCCTACTGAATCTGATAAAGATATATTACTTTCACTTCATCTTAACAGTGGAAATCTTACACCGAGACAAATAGAATACATTAGAAATAGAGCTACATTTCTTTATGCTAATAAACAAGATGTAATTGAACACAACTGGAACAAAATAAAAGAAATACATTCATCAACAAATCCAGTTGCCAGAATTCAAAACCAAACAACGTCCAAAAATATAACTTACAATGGAAAAACAAAATGCATGAAGAAAGAATGTGACATTGACTCAGTACTAAACTGCTGTCGTGAAGCAAGAGTACAGTTAACTGGAAAAAATTTCGAACCAAACTGGGGTCTATTCAATGGAACACAAGGAACAATCAAAGAAATAGTATATAAAGACAACGAAAGTCCATTAGAATACAATTTTCCACTGTATATTATAGTGGATTTTCCAACTTACTGTGGCCCTTCATGGATAAAAAACAAACCAACATGGGTCCCCATTCCACCTATAGAAATCACATGCAAGAAACATTGTTGTACATATAAATATATTCCACTTAGCATTGCATATGCTAGAACAGGACATACGTTTCAAGGACAAAATGTCGGTCCAAACCATCCAATTCCTTGTATTGTTGTTAATCCAGGAAAAAAATCTATGGAGCTTTTATGCCCAGGACTACTATATATGTTCATATCTAGAGCAACAACAATCGGAACACCACAAAACAGATTTAAATCAGCACTGTTCTTCTGTAGTAACAACATGAACAAAGCAAGAATAAGTAATATAACACAGACTAAAAATGGAACTGAAACAGAAAAAATTAAAAAAAGGAGAAAATGGATAAAATACCTACAACAACACGCATATAAAATTAAAATATCAACCAACAAAAAACAGAACTTAATAAAGTGGGTAGAAAAAACAAAAATACCCCAATCACAAATAGACAAGATTATAATAGATGACATATGGCGAAAATCAAACATGATAAATTATTAAAAATCAAAATTAAACACATACAATATATTTATAACACTGTAAAAAAACTCTATAGTCACATTTTTACAACATAAAAAAAAAACACATATCAACTCAAATAACACACTGTAATACATACGTACCTACCTACGTAGCTGTACGTACATATATACGTACATACCTACATACATAGCTGTACTTACGTACATACGTAAGTACCTACCTACGTAGTTGTAATGGGATACATACTACCTAAACATACTATTACTAGTACTTATACTTAACTGTATTACTACTACTGCTACTAGTAACAGCCACTTGACGTACGCACGTACTCTCTCACGGGCAGCCCCTCATTCAAGAAACGGCAGCAGCACGTATTGCAGTTGTTAAAAAACTAATTTGAAGTTTTCCTACATTTAAAAAATGCTCTTGAATTTTATTACACTTTCTAGGAATTTTTTTTTAAAATAGGAAAAAAGTTGTCCACTTTTATAGGGGATTCTACATACACGAGGGCTCCTCTTAAATATAGAAGTCCCTTGCGGTCCAATCATAGTAGATACGTCCTGACGTAGCTGACAGCTGCCTGCCCCACCCTAGCTGTCAGACATTCTACATACTACGTACCGCTTCACGTAGGCCTGTTACCGGATGCAACAACTGCTTCGCCTCTTCGGAGAACAGGTGGATTACCTGACCTCGGTCGCGCGAAGCGTTGAATATGTTTTTTACATCTAGGAGTTTATACAAAACTTAGGGTTCCCTATGTATAACTTTAAAGATGGGAAAAAAGTTGTCCACTTTTATAGGGGATTCTACATACACGAGGGCTCCTCTTAAATATAGAAGTCCCTTGCGGTC
>ENA-OWNS01000716-OWNS01000716.1-marine-metagenome-genome-assembly--contig:-NODE-716-length-14657-cov-4.272977_pt1 | contig 14657 bp, 4 predicted proteins | sample MGYA00238137_ERZ651772 | MGnify/ENA primary metagenome ERZ651772 (study PRJEB26903, sample SAMN06264699) | marine metagenome | isolation source: Columbia River Estuary | place: USA:Columbia River Estuary... | reverse complement strand
TTGTCTGTTGAACCATCATCAAATGTTGCTGCATTAATTGATGCATTTCCATCTGATCCGATTCCTACAATAGTAAATGCATCACAAATTGCGATTGGTGCAATTTGATCTTCTACTGTAATTGTTAACGTTTCTTCAGTTTCGTTTCCACAACCATCAGTTGCTGTGTATGTAACCATATGTATACCTACCGGAAGATCAGAGAGAACCGTCCCCTCAGACCCTTCAGGATAAATCTCTAGCGCGAAAGACCAGTTTACATATGCATCAACCACGTCAGGATTACCATTTCCTTCCTTAAAGAAAAAAGTATATGTTCCTTCTCCCAATACCCCAGAAAAACCAGGAATATTAATTCCTGCTGGAGGAAAAGCAAAAGGAATGGCAAGATCATCCAACACATTATCTCCTGGTCGAGCACCTGGAAGAATACCAACTAAAGCACCACCAACCAACGCATTTGCAGCTGCAGGAAAATCATTAGGGGAATTAATCGGAGGCATCTCATCTCCAATACCAATACCGAAGAAACCACCATTACCGGCAGGTACTCCTGCAGGTTCATAACCCACTTGATCGAACTCGACCATACGAACTGCATGCAATTCAAAACCCGAAGGAATCTCGATGGTAAAATACTCAGGATCTGCATTGGCAGTCTGATAATTTGCTGCACTACCACTTATCAAATACTCCCCTGCTCCAGCAAATGATATACTCATTGGATTTGTCGCATCACTTGATACATCGCCATTATTATCTTCATTGTATGAATAAACTTCAGAAGCAGGAATCAATGTACCTGCTGATGCAGATGTTACTGATACTGTTGCAGAAGAACAAGCATCTGTTGCTGTTACTGTTGGTAATTGTGCAATTCCAGTACAATCATTTGAACCCGTTGAAATGGTCAAATCAGGAATCACATTAAAGGTTGGTGCCTCAGTATCTAATACTTTGATAATTTGAAGGTGCTCAACTGTTTCATTAGTACACCAGTCAACTAAAATATAGTTTCTTAAAAATTTGTACGATCCTTCACAAATCTCAATTGTGGATTCATTTTCTAAACCAATTCCAATGTTATCACATCCAAAACTAGTCAATGGATCAGGAATTGCATCTCCACATTCTAATACGATATCGGTTGGAAGATCAGCTATTACATCATCCAGAGTTTGGATAATCCTTCTATAAGTAGCAGTACAAGATGTTGCGTTTCCACTTGCATCGGTCGCTGTCCACGTACGAGTAATAATTTCACTAAACCCAGATGTGTTACATCCTAACTCTTCTACCTGATCATTAAATGTTACTGTTATGGCTCCACATGCATCCGTAGCTGAAATTTGAGGAAGTGGTTGTAAGTAGTGAACGGCGCCATTAAATACTCTAGGAGTAAATGGAGCAGCAAAAGGCCCGTTAGAAGCTGATCCTAATTCTATTTGAATAAATGCATCACCAAAAGATTGGTTAGCACCGTTTCCATTGGTATAGTTATGTCCAGCAGAAAGAGCGTGTAAAGCAATACCATTTATCCCTGGTGCTATTGTAATACTTCCTGTAGCTGGGGTAAGTGTACCATTTCCTGGGAAAGGTCCCGATACGGCTCCTGTACTTGCATCCATTTGGCCAGCTAAAGTCCATAGTCCAGCATTTGCTGTATTACCTACCGAGGAACCTGATTTAGTATAAACGTCTACTAAAGTGTTGGCAGTAATATTCATATCAAAAGCAGTAATGATCAAATCATTTGCTGTATTATTAGTGATATCAAAATAAGTCATTCCACCAACAGCTCCTCCATTACCACCGTCAGTAATCGTTGCAACTGAACCAGCTATTGTTGATTCTGGAGCAGGTTCACTAGGAAGTGCCTCGTCACATTCTAAATCAATATCATAACAAGTAATAATTGGAGCAATTTTATCTTCTACTAAAATACTTCCCCAGCAAGAAATACCAGCGGGGTTAGTTACCATTACATCATAGGTATTCCCTACGTGAGAACCATCCAAAATAACTGGAAGACCACTATCAACGAATACTACCTCATAATTATCATAACATCCATAATCATTACCTTCTAAAATTTGGTCAGCACCAACTGTTGCCTCACAATTTTCATCTAGCGAAATATTAACAAAACTATTACAGCTAATTACATTTGAATTGGGCACATATTCAACAACTGTTACCTCCCAGGTACATGAACTTGTATTTCCATAATTATCCGTCGCAGTCCAAGTATTTAATGTCGTTCCGATTGGAAAAGGACTACCTGAAGGAAGCCCCGCAGTTTGTTGTAAAACTGGTGCAGCACCAACTGCAACAGTATAATGAATATTTCCATTCCATGTCCTTGGATTAAAAATTCCTCCTGTCCAAATTGGAGTACCTCTTCCTAAACCAGTTTCAATTTGAACATTAGCATCAGCATAAGTATTTGCTCCATTAGTATAATCAATATCAGATCCACCATCTGTTTGGAAAATATAAATTCCATAAACCTCACCAGGTTGGATAGTCAAACCACCTGCAGGCATAGCTGAAGGATTTCCTGGTCCTGCAGAAACTACAGCTACATCTCCCATCAAGGTCCATGCTCCTGCATTGGTTTCATTTCCTGCATATCCTCCAAGCACAGAGTAAGCTGCAACGGTATGATTTGTTCCAGCAGCTGATCCTAAATGAATATCAAAAGAATTAATCATGATTGGTCCAGAACCGATATTAGAAACATCAAACATGTTTCCTGAGAATCCATTATTGTCATTAAAAGTTGTCCCTATAAAAGTAGTAGTCAACAATTCTTCACAATTATCAACAGCAGTTACATTATAGGACAGGAATTGCTCACAAGCTCCCGGATCAAGATGAATTGTTTGATCACTTGGGCAGGACATTACTGGTGGTAAATTATCTGATACCGTAACAATTGCAGTACAAGTTGAAGAGTTTCCACAATCATCTGTTGCTGTGAGTGTTATTGTATTTTCGCCAATATTAGCACAAGAAAAATCAGATTGACTTAAAGACAATGTTACTGTTCCACAAATATCTGAAGAACCATTATTAATTTGATTAGGAGTAATTGAAGCATTACCGTCTTGATCTAGATTTATAGATATATCTTGGCAAACTGCTTGAGGTGCAGTATTATCCTCAACAGTAATCGTCTGAGCGTGAGTCATTGTATTACCACAATCATCAGTAGCAGTCCAAACTCTACTAATTGTACTTTCTCCTGTGCATCCACCATTAACCGTAGTTTCATTAAAAGTTACGACCACATTACTTTGAAATGTTTGCCCATTATTTATGGCACCTGGTGTTTCGGCACTTGGATTTGACCATGTAAAATCATTGTAAGAAGTTCCTGTTCCCATCAATTGAAGAGACAACATTACTGGATTAGAGCCTGGTTGAAAAACGCCAACATCAGTTGAAGTCATCCCTGCTGCAGTACCATTATTTGCAGTAAACGTACCTTCGTAACTTAAAAACTGAACCACAGAACCATTTTGAATTAATGCAATTCCGTCAGGCGCTCCATTTTGGATTCCTGCTATCGGAAAAGAAACAGCTCCAAAACCATCTCCTTCATCAGGAGTTTCACCTCCTAAAGTTGTCGTATTGTAAATTGTTCCATTAGAACCATTATAAAGTTCCAATGAATATCCTGATAAATCAGTACATCCTAAACCAGCTACTTCCACAAATTCTCCTATATCTCCACCTGTATTATCATAATGAAATTCATTTATCCAAATTTCCAATCCCGTATTTCCTAAATCAACTGCATTTAAGGTTAAAGGGGTAGGAATAACATTACACTCCACAGTAATATCTGCTGGTGGGCAAATAATTATCGGAGCTGCTGCTGAAGGAACCGCTAATTCAAAATTCGCTGTTCCAATTATACATTGAAAATTATCTGTATCTCTTGCAAATACTTGGTAAGTACCTGATGTAAGACCTGTGAAATTTGGACTTGCTTGAAATATTACATTATCGATCGAATATTCTACAGAACCACACGTTGTACAATTAATTTCAGTGAATGATATAGAGCCATCTGAATCACCGATACAAGAAGGAACTGAAGAAGTAATATTACCTGTCAAATCACAACAAACAGAAGCATCACAATTACTTCCTGCCACTAGTGCAGTAGCCAAAGGCGAACCACTTCTATTAAATTCAGCACTAAACCCAACTGTTGATTCTGTCCAAAAAACTAATTGATAAATACCTGGAGCAATTTCTGGAATAGTTGTATTCACCCCATAAGTTGTATTCAAATCCATTGCATATAAAGTACCACTCACTAGGTTTGTAAGTGTCCATGTTTCTCCTGGATCGGATATTATCGTTACAAAATCATGGAAATACACTACCCCATTACTTGATAAATTTTGAGGATCATCACAAGCACAAGGGTCGGTTATATCTGAAATACCGTCACCATCTTCGTCTGTCTGACTTATAGTTGGTTCTGTTGGGGCAACAAAAACTCCACAAAGAGTTATCTCATCAATTGCAATATCCTCATCTCCTGAATTTACTGCGAAAGTAATTTCAATATCAAGTAAATCTCCTGTGACTGGTAGTGTAAAGCAGTACTGGGTAAAGTTATCAGTAATTTCTGCACCATCTCCTTCACCATCAAAATCTGTATCAATTCGAGGCAATCCATTAAATGATCCACTTAAAGTACTAGGATCAGCTTCAACCCAAATGGCTGGAGTTGTAGTACCTGAATTATCTAAATCATAATTAATGTGTAAATAATCTCCTGCATCCCAATCTTCAGCTCCATTACTTGCTTGATCTTCAGCTAGGTATACACATAATTCAATATTTGTAAAGTTGGCAATGGCCAGATCATTATATATCATAGTAGACATAGGCATCATACATGGAGAACCATCAATATCTTGCGCTGCAAAAAATGAAGTTCCAATTGGATTATTATATGTTCCGCCTACATTTGAACCATCTGTTCGAGTAAAGTAATCTCCCCCCATATCGTTACATTCTACTTGACTTAAAACATAGTCAACAGATGCATCCTCAAAATCTTCAGTATAAAAGCAAGTAGGCATTGGAGGCGGAGGTGGTGCACATGATGATTCAAATTCCCAAACTCCTGGGTCAAATATTCCATCAGTAGTATTTATAGGGCCACATGACCCTGGTGCATCACTACAAATATTCCAATCTGCTGGATCAAATGGTGTTGATCCAGTACACACTCCCGTAGCTCTCTCTACTCTTCCGTCTTCAAACTCGCTAGCTGTACCTGTGCCATCTACGCCAGGTACTCCATAGGTGTCTATAATTACACCATTATTGTCAACCAACTCAAAATTATCATCTCCATTACTATTTACATTTCCCGTTTGATTGAAAGTAGCTGCTGGAAAACACATAGAAAAACCTGATGATGATCCATTACTGCAGATTATGTAATAACCTCCTGCAGGAATAGTACCTGAAAGTGTCGTGGGAGTAAAATTGGTATTTGCATTAGAATAGAGACGAATAGTCCAACCTGTTGATAAATCTACATCTGCTGCACTAGGATTATGTAATTCTAAGTAACGACAAGCAAATTCATCATTTGGATCAGCTATTTCCGTAATAATAACCTGTCCAAATGAACTAAAAGATATTCCTAAGAAACAGAAAAGGAAAAGAAGATTAGCGTAATTTTTTTTCATGAGAAAGTTTAATTTGAAGATTTATCTTAAAAGTTTAATTTAAGTCAAACAATAAATAGGTTTTTCTACTTTCCAATATGGAAAGAAAGTATCCTATATTTTCTTTAAAAAATTACGGTTTGTGGGAATACTGGTATTTAGAATAGTGTTGGTAAAATTAAATTTTGAGCTTTACCAAAAAAATTGAAGTCAATAAAGTTAATCCTTATTGATGCTATTTAAATGTATTAAACGGTAAGTGGGAATTGGTAACTGAAATGAGCTGACTAAAAATAATAGTTCAACTAAACAAAGTTAAGTAAAATTTACATTAATTGAAAACATTATTTTTTTTAATATTAAAATTTACCTTTGGCCAAATCAAGTCTAAAAAAATTAGAAAAATCTACTTACAATGTTTTTAACCTAGGTTTTGATAATGGAAATTCATTACCGCAAGTAATAGAATTTCTTGAACAAACCAACGAACACAATCTAAACCATCAAGTTGCAAGCTTTTAAACAAATGTATATTGTCACATTACCAATATTTAATAAGTTTTGGTGAAAAGCGAAACACATCTTAAAAAACAAGACCGTTTTAACAAAAGAGAAAAAATAAAAATGATCTGTAAGTTTTTAACCATAAAACCAAGCTTTTTAAATAAAAGAAAAACTGTCAATATAAATATTTAGTGGTCTTACTTTTTAGTAAAAAATCAATGACTCGAAAATCAATCATCACTCAATCGCCAGGTCGAATTAACCTAATTGGTGAGCATACCGATTACAATGATGGATTTGTTCTACCTGCCGCCATAAATAAAAAAGCCATTTTTCGATTGACGAAAAATGGCACAGACAAAGACATCAATATTTACTCAGAAAATATTGGTAATCATTTTTCTTTTGAATTGGACAATTTCAACCCCATTGAAAATGGGTGGGAAAATTATGTAATGGGCGTAATAAATGAATTACAAAAGTTCGGAGCAAAATTGAAAGGATTCGATGGTCAGTTTGGTGGTGATGTTCCTATTGGGAGCGGAATGAGTTCTTCGGCAGCACTTGAATGTAGTCTTTCTTTCGGTTTAAATGAGTTGTTTGATTTAGGATTGAATAAATGGCAATTAATAAAAGTAAGCCAAATGGCTGAGCATAATTTTGTTGGTGTTAAATGCGGCATCATGGATCAATTTACGAGTATGATGGGTAAAAAAAATCATGTAATGTTGTTAGATTGTCGAAGTCTGGAATATCAATATTTCCCATTTGACTTAGGCGAATATCAATTATTGCTACTGAATACAAATGTTTCTCATGAACTCGCCTCGACCGAATATAATACTAGACGTGAGGAATGTGAATTAGGTGTGGAAATTATAAAAAATAAATTCCTAGGCATAAAAAAACTACGTGATGTTACTTTGGAGATGCTACAACAAAACATTAACAAATTACCAGAAAAGGTTTTTAAGAGATGCCGTCACATTATTACAGAAAACCAAAGAGTGCTGGATGCAACATCTGCTTTAGTCAAAAATGATTTTCATCAACTTGGTCAGTTGATTTATCAATCTCATATCAGCTTGCAAAAAGATTATGAGGTGAGCTGTCCAGAATTAGATTTTTTGGTAAACTTAACTTTGAAAAAAAAATATATTCTGGGGAGTCGAATGATGGGAGGCGGTTTCGGAGGATGCACTATCAATCTAATTGATAAGAAACAAATTGCAAAATTTATAGAAATTGCCGCTAAAGAATACCAACTAGAATATGGAAAAAATTTGACTCCATATTTAGTGTCTATTGAAAATGGTTCAGGAATAATTGAGAAATAACTTGTCTAATATTTTAAAAAAATAAAGGGAATCTATTAAAGTCTAAAAAATGTTTCGTCTTCAATAAAAAATCTCGTAACTATTTAATTTTCAAGGCTTTCCTACTTTACTTAATATCTCTCTGGGGCAAACATATTTTGTCAAAGTATATTTATCTAATTATTTAAAATACTGACAATCGATACATTACAATTAATCGTGACAAAAGAAATGCATTTTAGCTAATCCTATTTAATAATTTTTTTTTCCATTTTACCTTTTATTTTCAAAAAACCGATATACTAATTTAAATTTACCAAATCTAATAGTGTTCAGTTCACCAACGAATAAAATACTACATTCAAAAAAACTATAAACCATATGGAATGAAAATAGTAAGACATTGGAGATTTTTCCTATATTCTTGAACTATATTTTTTGACACAGATAATTTTTTAAATAAAAAAGCAAACTTGGAATTGTATTGTTTTATTAATTTTTCTTAACCCACACGATACTTCGACTCTAAAATTGATTTGCTTCCTCTTCCTCAAATTTGGCAGTTTCACTATATCAATGTAATGTTTGATTGGGAAAACGTCCTGCAAAGACGCCAAGTAATATTGTTTCTGTCAACCGAGATGCATAAGAAAATGGTGTAATACATCTATCTTTACCTAAACAAGCATTATTGAATTGATGATAATATTTTAGTGCTTCCACATTATAGTCTCTAATAGGTTCCTCTAAGTTAAATTTTGAAATATTGATATCTTGATATCTTGATAATTTACATCATCAATTAATTTCGGCATCAATTGAAAGAATGATAAATACGATCTTCCTTTCTCACCAATAAACATAGCACTTGATCAAGAAGAGTTTCATCATTGGGTAATTTCAAATCCTCATGTGGTACAGGCGCTTCTCCATCTGACCAAATCCAAGTGTGATTTTCAGTAGTATATTTTGTCCCAGCAAATTGATAAGTAACTTCATTTTTTTCTGGAAAACCAAATCCATTAGGTTCTCTACATTTATTAGTGATCGTTTTTGTAGAGTCTAATTGTAATGCATTATACAGGAGGGTATCTAAAATATGTACACCCGTGTCACCAAGTGTCCCACAACCATAATCCAATAGATATCTCCATTTTCCGGGATGGTAAATTTCTTTTTTATCAAGTCTTTTGAATGCGGCACCCAACCAAAGATTCCAATCTAAATGTTCCGGAACTAGATCCTCACCCTTAGGTGCGGCGCTGTCATATCCCCTATTTCTTGGAGTCCAAGCTCTAACGGTGCTTACTCTTCCAATGATGCCATCTTGAATCAAAAGTGTTGCGAATTTATAATCATAAAAAGAATGTACCTAGATACCCATTTGAGTAATTAGTTTTTTTTTTGCTATTTTTTCCATTGCCCTAGCTTCCGATACATCATGAGTCAACGGTTTTTGACAATAACACAGCCTTCCCTAATTCCATTACCAACATCGATGCGGGTGCGTGGGTGTGGTCTGAAGTGGAGACAATTAAGGCATCCACTTCCCCTTCCATTTCTTTTAAGAGCCTGCGATAATCCTTGTATATTTTTGCTTGTGGAAAATTTGCGTCAGCTGCTTTATCAACACCACATTTTGGCAAAAGGGTAACACCAGTTGTTAAAACAGCTACTTTTTTTTAGAAATTCTCTTTTTTCATTTTTTCGTTTTACTTAGAATAAATAATTTTTCGATAATGTTAAATTTGCCATTTCTACACCGATCTTTTGTTACATCACCAGCATGTATTTTAGAACAATTGCGCCTTCTACTTTTATTTTTATAATTCACATTCGCCCATTTTAAATGCACTGTATTTTATTAGGATCTGGTTTTATTAGCTATCCTTGTTCGCAGGATTCATAGATTCCTTGTAAATCATTCTTTGGTGGAGTAACTTCAACTTGCCAACCTGTAATTTTTGCTCCCTCTAGAGTTGATCGAAAAAAGACACCACTTTTGCCATTGGATTACCGTTTTAATTCATTAATCAATTCAAAATCATCATAAAAACCTACCGATGATAAATATCCATATTCTGCTTTTGGACCGCTCTCACAAATTAATTCTCTATTTTCTAAATACCACTTCTCATTACCATGATTAATAATACTGACTAAATTTTCTCCATCAAAAAGACAAATATTAAATAATATTGTGTTTTACATTATTCCCGTTTTTAAATAAGTGCTTTTGTAAAAACCCTAGCGTAAAAAGTAAAAAAAGTTATCATAAAGAATAGAGAGAGGAAGCATATTTTTTTATTGGTTAGTTTTATTTTTAAATAAAAAGTCTAATCACAAAGTAAGAAAAATTGCTAAATCTCATCGGTCTTAATTTTATAAGAAATCAAGCTTTTTTCTCATTTTTCTGTTGTAAAAGAAGCAGCAGGCAACCCTTCCTTATTAAAAAAACTTGCTTCACTTGTGTCACGCCAAGCGTATCTCACATATTTTGGTTTCGAAATTTCTTTAGCACAAACACTAATTTTATTTCCAACAATTTTTGCATTAGCAGGAACAAAAACTTTATCAGAACCTGCAATTTCAAAACCAAGAAGTTTTGAATTTCTATTCAATAAACCTGAACCTATAGAATTAAACTCAAGGATAATCTTTTTTCTTTTTATTGTATGACTTTTGTATAAAGGTCCTGATGCGACTATTTTTTTTCCATAATCATTAGCCAAGGCTAAATCTGCGAGACGACTTCCAACAGCTTGTTTATTAGCAGGGTGAATATTTGTATTGTTTCCAATATCTAGAGTTACCACCATTCCAGTCTTATCAACTGACAAAGTATGTCGTTGAGCATCCCTTAATTTTTGAGATTGATCTAAATTGGGATCATCACTACTATTGTATTTGTAAGGTGCGATTTGAACAAAGTAAAATGGAAAATTAGCATTCCATTGAGTTCGCCAGTCATTAATCATAATAGGAAAAAGTCGCTTGTATTGTTCTGCTCTTCCTACATTGGATTCGCCCTGATACCAAATAGCACCTTTGAAATTAAATGGAACTAACGGATGAATCATGGCATTGTAAAGACAAGAGGGAGTAGAGTAAGGGCTGGGGTTAATAATTCTCGGTCGTTTAGAAAGGTCAAATTTTCCTTCATCAAAAGTATAAATTTTTCCATTGAAAAGTTCGGCAGTAAATTGATATTTCCAATCTCCTTTTAAGGAGATAGATTGGCCCTTGATATTCGTTAATTTAATGTCATTTTGAATATTCCCTGGTCCACCTAAATCAATAATACGAATGGCTAAAGTATTTTCCCCTTTTGACAATAAAGATTTTGGGATAAGATAATTTCTGTTATCAAAATAATTATTTACTGTTCCTCCAATCTTTTTTCCATTAAAAAATACAGCATCAATATCATCAACTGGTCCCATAGTAAAATTAAAGTCTGTAGATATATCGGACAAATTTACTGTTTTTCTAAACCAGAAAACACCATCCAAATCTTGATCATCATATAAATCAATTCTTTCTGGCAAAACCATTGTTGGCCAATTCTCATCATTATATTCAGGTTGAGCAAGCGATAGATCTCCAAGATCAATATGGTCATACCCATCATATTCTTTCGGGACAGGTTGGTTGTTCCATTTTGAATACCATTCTATGGCTAATCGTTTTCTATCTGGATCCTCCACGTCTTTCATCACATCTTCAAAATCGCCTAGTTTATTTATTTCCTTTTTGCTAGTCCAAGCCTCGGCAGGTGTCCCTCCCCAACTGGAATGAATTATACCAATTGGAATATTTAATTCTTGATGTAAACGACGAGCAAAAAAATAGGCAGTTGCACTAAAGTCAGGCGCATTCTCTGGATTACAAATATTCCAATCTCCGTCAAAGGTATTTTCTTCATCTAAGGAATATCTATTAGCAACATTAAACATTCGAATATTAGAATAATTTGCATTTAAAATTTCTTCTTTTGAGTTTTTAATTGGATCATTTGGTGGCCATCCCTTCAAGGGCATTGACATATTAGATTGACCTGAAGCTAACCAAACTTCCCCAATCATGACATCTTTGACTTGAATTATTGAATTTGTAGATGTAATGTTAATTTGATACGGGCCACCTGCTTTTGGAGTAATTAATGTGAGTTTCCAATTTCCATTTTCGTCTGTGGTCGTAGTTGCAGATTTGCCCCAACTGCCATTTACGTCTACTTGATTTCCACTTAGAGCTGATCCCCAAATAGCAACATTTTCATTTTGCTGCAAAACCATATGGTCTGTAAAAAAAGAAACTACGGATAAAGTTGAAGCAGCTAAAGCTTGATCAATAGCAGGTTGTACTAATTTTTCCATAACAATATATCCAGCTTCATTTGGATGAACTAAATCATCTGCTGTAGTATATTCAGGTACTTTCAATCCATTCTTATCATCCTTCATGGCTGTATGATAATCTACGTAAGGAATATCATTTTGCGCAGCATAGGCTTTAATTATTTTATTTAGTTTAATGATTTTATTCACAGGTTCAAGTCCAGTATTCCATGGGAAATCTATTGCTGGCAAAACAGCACAAAGCACCACTTTGATATTGTTTTGCTCAGCTAACTCTGTCATCGACATAATATTTTCAGCAATCAATTCAATGGGAGTATACCCAGTATTACCTGCTATGTCATTAATTCCTGCGAGAAGCACGACTACCCTTGGTTGAAGATTAATTACATCTTTTCTAAATCGTAATAACATCTGTGGCGTAGTCTGGCCGCTGATACCTCTTCCAACATAGTTTGATTTTTTAAAAAAACCAGGTCTAATCACAGGCCATGCTTCTGTTATAGAATTCCCCATAAATACCACTCTAATATCGCTCTGAGCAGGCGGCAATAATTTTTCATTAGCCTCTTGATATTTTTTAAAATTGGTATGATCTAAATAATTTCTCCAATCTTGTGCATTGGCTTGATTAAAGGAAAGAATTAAATTTAAGAACCCAAAGAGGAGGAGTTTTTTCATGTTTCTATTTTTTTTTTACAATACATTTATGTCTATGTTTTTCATTTATCTTTCCCTGCAGCAATATCCATTTCCTTACTATGATCTGCACATTCTGCATACGATTCCAAATCAACATCAACGTTTACAAAGTACTTTTTGGGGACACCATCCCATACGATTACAAAATATCTAGTGACTATAAAATCATCGAACCCAATTTGAATCGTTTATTTTCTCGCTATAGATTCTCATTTCAACCAAACCACTTTCAACTCTATAAAATCATTTAACATCTTTTAGCAATTTATCTTCATATCCTCCAACTTCGTCCCAAATATATTTATTTAAATTAATAATATTAAATCCATAAACCGGTACTCCTTATCATACCCCATTATTATAAATTTTATTAATTTGTTTTCATCCATATATAATAGAAGCTGGAAATTTACAATGAGAAAAACTCTTAACCTGATTATTTTATTTTTCCTTTCTTATCGAACTATAAAGACTTATAAAATGAGAAGGTAAAAGTCATGCGGTTAAATACCCGGACTAAAATAGTTAATCAGCTACTAAAAAGTATTGCAACTTAAGCAAAGATTGATTTGAGGCTGACTTCGCATGTCGCCCACCAATCCTTACCGAAATTACATGGATCTAAGTTGTTTCTCTTAATGATATTGGTAAAGCACTTGAACATTCATCCATACAGTTTCCTAACTCGAACCGTATAATAGATTTGTCGTTTTATGTTTACTGTAAAAGAATCATGATTCAAAATCATTTTATAACAATAAATTCCCAACAACAAAAAGTACTCCTCCAATCCACTCCGTCAAAATAATATCGAATGGCTATTTTACTATTACTCGATAGTGGACTTCGAGTTTCCGAACTATTAAAATTTCAATGCCATCATTTTTTTTTGCTTACATAAAATTAGAATTAAATCAATGAATTAATGAGGATGCAGTCAAACCACTTAATACATTAAATAGAAAGGAAGCTATGAAAGCAATCATCAGAAGAATTTGAGGAAATCATTTTTAAGAAATTTTAAAGTAAGATATTTGTATAATGAAGTTTGATAGCAGTAGTTATTAAGAGGTGGATATGCCTATTACATAATGGAGTAAATAATATTGAAAATTATTTTCAGGAGAAATAATAATAAAAATTATTATTGAGGTAGAAATGAATATTGTTTGAGAAATACTCGGAAAGAAATAAAAAAACCCTCATAACTCATTGAGTTACAAGGGTTTATGTGCTTTGAAAGTAGCCCCTAGGGGAATCGAACCCCTCTTTCCAGGATGAAAACCTGGCGTCCTAACCGATAGACGAAGGGGCCAAAAATATTTATCAGATGAAGTCATCTAACAAATATTTCTAGCCTTTTTTCGCTGCTGTCCGATCGGATTCTTTTTATATAATTAAAAGCTTTTCTTCTAAAGCGATGCAAATATATGTTCTGTTTTTTATAAATTCAAAATTTATTTTGTTTTTTTTTGCGTCTCCGCCACGTTTGCTATGGAATCAACAATTTTTTTATCATTAGGAGGAATAATGGGTTGAATAGTTGTGGCCGTATTGTGAGTGTTTAATGTCGCCGTAGTGATAGCTTCATTTAAAATATCCTTAACATATTGTGACTTCAAGAATTGCTGCATCATTGAAAACATTGCGGAGGTTCCCGTTTCACCCGATTCAATGTTGTCATCTGCAAGCATACTTTCCAAACTTCTAAAAGTTTTAATGTTTGCATATCTTTCTTGTGCTTGATTTTTTGTTCTTTCAAAAACACCATATAATTTAAATTTTGGGTTGGTAGAAATAAATGGAGCATGAAAAACATGTCCACTCATTCCATAAGAGCATAAAGCTGTATTAATTGGATTTCTACCTGCTGGTTATCCAACTCAGAAAGCATCGCAGAAGATATTGACGAGACTATTAGATTAGAGTACAGACTCGGTGGTAGTTTTACAGTACAGGAAGTTGAAACTCTTGTTCATCTGGCTTTAAGAGAATTTGACAGTTCTGTTATTAGTTTCAGTGAGGTACTAGAGTTAGTCGATTTCAATTTAATAGAGGATAATAATGTTATA
>ENA-OWNS01000704-OWNS01000704.1-marine-metagenome-genome-assembly--contig:-NODE-704-length-14759-cov-4.422354_pt1 | contig 14759 bp, 11 predicted proteins | sample MGYA00238137_ERZ651772 | MGnify/ENA primary metagenome ERZ651772 (study PRJEB26903, sample SAMN06264699) | marine metagenome | isolation source: Columbia River Estuary | place: USA:Columbia River Estuary... | reverse complement strand
ATTTTTATGGGACTTTGACCCTTTAGTATTTGAGTTTATAACGTCATTGGGGTAATTGAGCATTGATTTCAATTTATCACTTTTACTATTGTTAATCTAACATTTGAATGTCCTAGGAAGTGTTATGTTTTCTATTTGAAATAGAAACTAGAGCAAAACCTTATTTTTCGAAAAATTTGAGGTTACTAATTTAAATCTCATCACGAAAGTCAGTTATCAGCATACATTACATAATGGATCAATAAATTATCACCATAGTAATTAAATGAGTCAAGTACGTCTTTTGCAAAACGGTCTGTTTCCATGTTGTTTTGCTCCACGATATTATTTCCAAGAATACCTTTTTATTTTTTTAAATATTTTTTTGATTAAATTTAACCAATAACCAGTTGTATTAAGATAAAGTTATGTTGTCTAAAAATTGAGCGCAGAGATTAGAAATTTTATCTAAGAACATGAAATTGTACTCCTAAATAATCTAAACACTAAAGAAGATGAAAAAAATCACAATTATAATGCTAATGTTGTTGTCCATCTCTTTTACACAAAGTCAAAATAGTGATACCAAAGGAAGTAAGGATTATGATTTATTCAACAGAATGCCTGATTACAAGATCGTAAAATATTGGGATTATCAATTTGATGTGCATGATTTTTTTATATCAAAAAATCAAAATCAAGTTGTGGAAGGCAGAAAAATAATCATTCGCTTTGAACACCAAAATGTGAATAATAAAGATGTGAAAAAGCCCTCATATTTACAAATTCTTAGAAATTATTCTACGGCTATCAAAGAAGTAGGAGGTGAAATTCTGTTTGAACATGGTAATTCAGATTTTGGATATTACTATCTTAAAACTGCATTTGGTAAAGAAGTCTGGGCAGAAGTCAAAGTAGCACCCGACAAAGGAAGACGATACACCTTGACTATTATTGAAAAAGAACCAATGAAGCAAGATATTATGATAAAGGCAGCTATTATTAAAGAGAAAATTGACATAGAAGGTAAAATAGCGATCTATGGGATTTATTTTGATGTTGGTAAATCTGTAGTAAAACCCGAATCACAAGAGTCTTTAGAACAAATTGCATTATTTCTAAAAGAAAATACAACGATAAATTGTTGGGTTGTTGGTCATACAGATTCAGACGGTTCATTTGAAATGAATAGTAAATTATCATTAGATAGAGCAAAAGCAGTGAACGCATATCTTCAAAATAATTATTCAATTTCATCTGAAAGATTGTCTGCTGAGGGAGTTGGACCTCTTGCTCCCGTGTCTACCAATACGACAGAGGAAGGTAAAAGATTAAACAGAAGAGTTGAATTGGTAAAGCAAGAACTAAAAAAATAAATATCAACATCAAAAAAAGCATTCAAGCAGAATTTATAACAACACGTAATATGAAATATCTTTTATTGACAATTGTAAGTAGTTTTTTAATACCAGTTTTGTCTTTTGCACAAAGCTCTTCTTTATTTAATGGAAAAAATTTAGAAGGTTGGATTATTTACGGGACTGAAAAGTGGTATGTTGAGGAAGGGCTGTTAATTTGTGAAAGTGGCGATGACAAGGAATATGGTTATCTAGGTACAGTAAAGAATTATAAAGATTTCATACTGACATTAGAATTCAAACAAAACAGCAACGGCAACAGTGGTGTCTTTGTCAGATCTACTGTTGACGGTACGAAGATTAATGGTTGGCAAGTAGAAGTTGCTCCAGTGGGTAAACATACCGGTGGAGTCTACGAATCATATGGGCGTGGTTGGCTCATAAAACCTACGCCTGATAAAGAGCACATATTGAAAGAAGGGGAATGGAATAAAATGAAAATAAAAATGCAAGATGCTAAATTAACTTCTTGGCTTAATGGAACTCAGATGATTCAAATCGAAGATCAAAAGATAGGACAAGGAGAAGGAGGCATAATCTTACAAATTCACAGTGGCGGAGATGTAAAAGTAAGTTGGAGAAATATTGAAGTTAAAGAACTTTAACTAATTAAAGACAAATCAAAAAACAATGAATTATCGCTTCATTTTAATAGTGTTCGTGTTAAGTTCCTGCAATATGGCACAGGAATCAATCCAAGAAACAGATTTTTGTTCAAATATTCATAGCAATGACACGACAACATTATCCAAGGAGCTCGAGGATATTGCAGAGCAAATGGCAACTAAAACTGGTGTTTATGTCTTGGAGGATGGAAGCGGTTCCATGGTTGCCAGAGCTTGGTTAAGTGAACATGCTGAAAAAACAATCGATATTCAATACTTTATTTTTTCAATGGATAATATTGGTCTTATTGCATGTGATTATTTAGTTAGGGCTGCAGATCGAGGAGTTAACATTAGAATTATTGTTGATGATATTATGGTAGATGCAGATATTCAAGACATCTTAACGTTTGCTTCGCATAAAAATATCACGGTAAAAATTTATAATCCTGGAGTTAATTTAGGTAAAAATATTTTTGGTAAAATACAGAAATTTACTACCAATTTTAGATCGGCAAATCAACGAATGCACAACAAAACATTTATCGTGGATGGGCAAGTGGTCATTACAGGTGGAAGAAATATTGCAGATGAATATTTTGACTATGACCATGAGTATAATTTTAGAGATAGAGATGTTCTACTATTAGGAAAAGCGTCAACAACAGTATCGGCATCTTTTGATCAATTTTGGACAAGTCCATTAAGTCAAGATGTCTCAAGTTTTATCAAAGATGTTCCCGAAAACACTACCTCACAAAATCAATTTGACAAACTTCATGAGTATGCCTGTAATCCAGATAATTTTTGGCCTCAAATAAGAGAACGTATTACAACACTGCCAACAACGTTTAATAGTATTAAAACATCAGGTGGCTTGGTTTGGTTAGATGATGTACAATTTATTTCTGATAATCCTGGAAAAAATGATGATAACAGTGGTTTGTCTGGAGGTGGTATTTCAACAGATGCCTTGATTCATTTAATTAAAAATGCCAAATCGTCTGTAGATATACAAACGCCATATTTAATTACTTCCTCATTGTCTCAAAATCTGTTTAAGGATGCTGTAGATCGCGGTGTAAAGATTAGAATAATGACCAACAGCTTAGCATCGACAGACAATATAGAGGCCTTCAGTGGCTATCAAAGGGATAGAGAAACATTACTTAATACCGGTGTTAGAATATTCGAATTTCGCCCAGATGCTGCGGCGCGTATAAAGATTATGACAGGAGAACTTCAAGAAAAATTAAATTACAAGCCAATATTTGGATTACATGCCAAATCCATGGTAATAGATGGTGAAATTACTGTAATTGGGACGTTTAATCTTGATCCTAGAAGCGCTAATTTAAATACCGAATGTATTGTGATTATCAACTCTCAAAAAATATCTAGTGGTGTTTTAGAAGGCATGGAGGAAGAGTTTCTACCCGAAAATTCGTGGGAAACAACCTTAGAATTTAATCCTGACTCTGAGGTAAATAATTTTAAACGTTTAAAAACTTGGACAAGAAGAATTATTCCAAAAGGAATTTTATGATATGTTATCATTCCTAACACAAGAGAATCATGCCCCTTACAATAATGTATTTAGACATTTGGATGGATCTATCACTGAAAAAAATAACAATCTGATAGTACACCACTCTCACCAGAAACATACAAGGCTATACTAAAGTACAGAAGCTCTTATAAACGATGTTTTAGTAAAGAGCCTAATAAAATTATCGGACGGTATCTACACCTAAACTCGTAACATTAAAAATCTTATATAAAATGACAAAAGCATTTACAATAAGTACATTAAATAATGAGTGAATTACAATTTTATCGTGGTCATACCATAAGCATATGAGCCAAAAAACGTTTTCAAATTAAGGTGGTTTATTTATTCAATATGAGTTGAGTTTCGTATCTAATATCTCTAGAGGATGCACCAATTCTTATGTTGTAAGACCCATATTCTAGAGTCCATTTATTTTTGTTTTCATCCCAATAACTTAATTCTGTAATTGGAATTTGCAACGACATAATTTCTTGTTTTTCAGGGTTTAAAAGTTGACTCTTTGTGAACGCCTTTAACTCCTGCTTTGGTCGATTGATGCCTGAGTCCATTTTTTCAACATACACCTGCACAACTTCCTTACCCGATACATCACCAGCATTCTTTATTGTAAACTGAATCTGAATGCTGTCATTCACTACATTAACTTCTATATCATGATATTCAAAATCAGTATAACTCAGTCCAAAGCCAAAAGGATAAGACACTGGTGAGTTTTCTTTATCAAAATGGCGGTAACCAACATAAATCCCTTCATCATAATATGTGTAATCTTCATCTTTTATTTGCTCATTTAAAGGTCGATCTTTCGGTGGGAAAACCATATTTTTAACGAGAGTTTCAATGTTAACCATGATGGGGTTTTTAGGAAAGTTGGCATGCGAAGCATGATCCTCTAAATTGACAGGAAAGGTCATGGGTAATTTTCCACTTGGATTAACTTTCCCTGACAAGATATCAGCAACAGAGTTACCTCCTTCTTGCCCACCCTGCCATGCCAAGAGAAGCGCATCAGGTAAAGATTTCCACGATGCAGTTTCAATGACACCTCCAATGTTGAGAACCATAATTACATTTTTACCTTGACTATGGAAGGCTTGTGTGATATTATTAATCAATGCTATTTCGTTGCTGGTTAACAAAAAATCTTCCTCTTCCATCCTGTCTCCTCCTTCTCCTGCATTACGGCCTAAGGTGAAAATTCCAACATCTGAGGTGGCAGCAATTTGATCAAGTTGCTCTTTTAAATAATTAATTTCAGGCGGCGTATAGGGGGTGAAAATTGCGTCTAACCCTTCAGGGCGTTTAAAGCCCTTCAGGTTAGCGTTTTTATGGGATTCAAATAATTGTTTTCCTAGAGTATTAATTTTAAAACCCGCATTAGACAACCCCTCTTCCAATGATATGGTGTAAGCCTCATTAACATCTCCTGACCCTGAGCCTCCCGCAATAAACTCGTAGGATGTTACTCCCAACAAGGCAATATTAGTAACATTAGTGAGTGGTAATGCACCATTATTTTTTAACAACACCATACCCTCGGCCGCAGAGTTTCTTGTTATTTGAGCATGTTTATCGAGGTTTGGATTGTTATCAAATACATAATTCTGCATTTTTTTTGTCTTGAAGATCAAGCTTAAAATACGTTCTGCTGCGCGATCAATATCAGTTTCTAACAAGGAACCATCACGAGCAGCCTCTAATAATGCCTCCCATTGTCTTTTAGTTCCAGGCTCCAAAAGATCATTGCCCGCTGTTATTTGAGTCACTGGGTTTCTACCCCCAAACCAGTCTGTCATCACCAAGCCTTCAAAATGCCAATCGTCCCGAAGAATATCGCTTAATAGTTCTTTACTTTCTGAAGTAAAAACACCATTTACTTTATTGTAAGAAGACATCATTGTCCATGGTTGTGAGCGTGCTACAATATGCTCAAACCCTTTTAAATAAATTTCGCGATACGCCCTTTCAGAAATACGAACATCATTTAGATTTCGGTTAGTTTCCTGATTATTTGCTACAAAATGCTTCACTGATGTGCCAATCCCATTACTTTGAATGCCATTCACTAATGCAGCTCCCATGAAGCCAGAAAGTAATGGGTCTTCTGAGTAATATTCAAAATTTCGTCCACATAAAGGATGTCTATGAATATTTGCTCCTGGTCCCAAAATCACATCGATACCATAGGCCTCTGCCTCCTTACCCATTGCATCGCCAACTTCATATAAGAGTTTTTCATTCCATGAGGAAGCGAGAAGGGTGGCAATTGGAAAAGCAGTACAATAAAACGTTCTATCCTCTCCTGTTCTAATAGGCTGAATTCGCAATCCTGCAGGCCCATCAGACAAATATATGGTCGGAATACCCAAACGTGGTGTTGGAACTATAGTTCCTACAGCACCTGGGATACCTCCAGGATTGACATTGCCCATAGCCGAAGCAACTCCTGAGCCTTTCAACAAGTGTATTTTTTCTTCAAGGGTCATTTGAAAAAGCACATCTGCTACACGAGTTTTTAATGGTTGACGTTCGTCCTCATAGACATCTAATGAACCATTGCCGTTCCTATCTAAAAACGAATATCCATCAATGTGTAGTTCTGTGATATCAGATGGTTGCATAAGATGATCTTCAAACCCCAAAAATGTCTTATTAAAATAACGGTACATAAAAAATCCACTAATAAGAAGCAATAAAAAAAGTACTCCTGTAATCTTCAACACAAACTGTATTTTAGTCTTCATATTTATACATGGATTAGTGAAATACAAATATAATTATCATATATTTCATTACTTGAAACTTTTTTCCAAAAATAGTTTGATGACTCAAAGAATTAAATATTGTAACATCTGTGAAATTGATTTCTCTACAATGTATCGGGTTCAATACAAGAATCCAAGAGAATGGGTCTTTGTTTGTAAAACATGTTTACCCGACATAAAAAAAGATAACCTTGCCTACAAATATGGGGGGACGTGGAAAAAATAATATCCAGTTACTAATAAAAATTTGAAGATAACTTTTTCCGTCTCTCTCTAAATAATAACCTCTGTTATTTTTATATCTTTATTAAAAAAATACGCATGTATATTATTATGGGGGTTAGTGGTTCTGGAAAAACATTTCTAGGAAAACAGTTAGCACAAGTAATCTCTAAGCCTTTTTATGATGCGGACGATTTTCATTCCGAAGCAAGTAAAATTAAGATGAAATCAGGTCATGCATTAAATGATAAGGATCGTCAACCCTGGCTTCATACTTTGGCAAATAACATTAATACGTGGGCGCGAGACGGAGGGGCTATTCTTGCGTGCTCGGCTTTAAAAGAAGACTACCGCAAAAAACTTTCAAAAGATAACAATCACATTACTTGGATTGTTCTTAATGGAACTTTTAAGATCATACAATCGCGCCTAAAAGAAAGAAAGGATCATTTTTTCAATCCTAAATTACTTAAATCTCAATTTGATATTTTAGAACTTCCAAACTATGGCATTCATTTAAACATTAACCAACCTACTGAAGTTTTAATTCAATCTATTTTTGCTAAAAAAACTATTGATAATCAAGCATCAATTGGAGTTATTGGCATGGGAGTTATGGGGCAAGGAATTGCCATAAATTGTTACAAGAATGATGTTGAAACTGCCGTTTATAACCGTTTTGTAAAGGGAGAAAAAAATGTAGTTTTTGATTTTTTGTCTAAACATCCCAATGTTAAAAACTTACATGGATTTATTGATCTCTTAACATTTATCCGCGCCTTAAAGCGTCCTCGAAAAATTTGGTTAATGATTAAAAGTGGTACAGCCATAGATGCCTTAATTGATGAAATTCTGCCCTTTATTGATAAAAATGATGTGATTATAGATGGCGGTAATTCTCATTATATGGATACTCAAAGAAGAGAAATAGCACTGAAAAAGCACGGTATCAACTATGTAGGCTGTGGCGTCTCTGGAGGTGAAATTGGAGCACGCGAAGGAGCGTCACTTATGTTTGGAGGAAGCAAAGAAGCCTATAACGTTTTAAAGCCAATTTTAAATGCTATTTCAGCAAAAGACAACTCTGGTAAGCCCTGTCAATTATATGTAGGGGCTGATGGCGCTGGCCATTTTGTAAAAATGGTTCATAATGGCATCGAATATGCAGAAATGCAACTTTTGGCAGAGCTTTATGCCTTACTTTCTAATCAGATGGACTATGATGAGATGGCATCTGTTTTTGAAAAATGGAATCAAGGTTCTGAAGGAAGTTATTTATTAGAAATTACATCAAAAATTCTAAAGAAGAAAGAAGGATCTGAATACCTTTTAGACGTCATACTAGACAATGCTAAAACCAAAGGTACTGGCATGTGGTCCTCGCAATCATCCTTATCTTTAGGGGTGGTTAATACCATGATGTCTTCAGCAATATTTGCTCGTTATGTCTCAGGTATGAAAGAACAACGTGAGTTTTTAGTCAAGAGAAAACCTCCATCTGAAGCAACAAACTTTTTTGATTTAAATACATTAAAAGATGCTTATAGATTTGCTAGAATAATCAATCATATCCAAGGATTTAATCTCATACAGGCTGCTTCTAAGAAATACCATTGGAATTATAACCCTGAAGAGATTGCAAGAATTTGGACCAAAGGATGTATCATACGTTCAAACTTGATGGAAGAGCTAATAAGTTATTTTGCTCATGACAAATCTCTGTTTAAAAATGACACACTGATGGAAACTCTTACTAAAACAGAGCCTCAAATAGCAACATTATTGCATCACGCTATAGATCAAAAAGTAGCTTTAGATAGTTTCTCATCTGCTTACAATTATTGGATATCCATGTGTACAAAAAGACTTCCTGCAAATTTAATCCAAGCTCAACGTGATTTTTTTGGCGCCCATACTTACCAAAGAATTGATAAAAATGTGGACACTAATTTTCATACAAAATGGTATTAATATGATTGACTATTCACTTCTTTTAGCAGTACTTTTTGGTGTTGGCTCACTCCTGATTTTAATTCTAAAATTCAAAATACAACCTTTTATCGCACTTTTAATTTCTAGCATCATTGTTGGTGTTTTCGCTGGTATTCCTCCACAAGAAATCATGGTAACTGTTAAAGATGGAATGGGATCAACCTTAGGGTTCGTCGCAGTCGTTGTTGGGTTAGGTGCAATGTTTGGGGCTATTTTAGAGCACTCCGGTGGTGCTGAAGCACTGGCACAATATATGCTAAATGTCTTTGGAGAAAAAAAAGCATCATGGGCGCTTATGGTCACAGGGTTTTTAATTGCAATTCCTGTCTTTTTTGATGTTGCTTTTATCATTTTGATACCCCTGGTCTATTCATTACAGAGAAAAACAAAAAAATCCTTGCTTTTATATGCTATCCCATTACTTTCAGGGCTCGCAATAACTCATGCCTTTATTCCTCCAACCCCAGGTCCTGTTGCGGTTGCAGATATTTTAAATGCAGATTTGGGTTGGGTCATTTTACTTGGGATTATTGTAGGAATTCCAACGGCTATTATTAGTGGTCCTCTTTATGGGAAATACATAGCTTCTAAAATTTTCATAGCAGCACCCACAACCGTAAAAAAAAGTAACTTATCTCATTTCCCTCCTATTTCACTAATACTGGTCATTATTGGAACTCCAATCTTTTTAATAGTCTTAAATACACTACTCAATGGTTCAATCAGTGACCGTTTTCATTGGTCTGCTAACACCATTGCTTGGGTTCAAATGTTTGGACATCCTTTTTCAGCTTTAATTATAGCCAACTTAATGGCATGGTATTTTCTAGGAATTAAACGAGGAGTTTCTAAATCTATTTTATCAAAAATCACAACAGCCTCCTTAGCTCCTGCCGGAATCATAATTTTATTAACTGGTGCTGGAGGTGTTTTTAAACAAATGTTAATTACAACAGGAACCGGTGAAATGCTTGCTAATTATTTTTCTAGTATTGGTTTAAGCCCCCTACTTTTTGGATTCTTAGCTGCTGCTACTGTCAGAGTTTTACAAGGATCTTCAACGGTCGCCATGATCACTGCTGCTGGGATTACCTCATCTATAATCATTACACCATTAAATCCGTTACAAACAGCACTGATTGTCATCGCTATTGCCTCTGGAGCATCCATATTGTCTCATGTAAATGATAGTGGTTTTTGGCTAGTAAGTAATTACCTTGGTCTTTCAGAAAAGGACACATTTCGCAGTTGGTCTATCATGACACTCCTTCTGTCGCTAACTGGTTTGGCTGCAGTATTCCTGATATCATTGTTTATTTGATCAGCCCTCTCACATATACTAAAATATCATAATGATTGAAAAATCTTCATTAGAATAACAAGTTAATCAGATTTCTCAACTACAAATTTATTTCATAGTTCAATTCGAAAGAAAATCAGCTATAAATTAACTAACTTGACCCTCTCAAAATAGAAATCACACAACTTTTAATAAATAATTACTGATGCATCATATCGTTTCCTCCTTTAAACTACCAAATGGTTCTACATTAAAAAATAGGATTGCAAAATCTGCGATGAGTGAAAATTATGGCACCGCCTATCACGCGCCATCCAAAGGCCTTATTCATGCTTACCGTGTATGGGCACAAGGAAATCCCGGTCTTTTAATTACTGGTAACGTCATGATAGACTCGAAAGCTTTAGGAGAGGCACGCAATGTGGTTGTAGAAGATTACAAACATTTTGATTTACTAAAGTTCTGGGCGCAATCGGTTAAGGGATCAGGTGTACATCTTTGGCCGCAAATAAATCATCCTGGTCGTCAAGCTTTTGCAGCTATCAATCGTCGTATTGTTGCGCCTTCAGCAGTCTCTTTAAAAATGGGTGGCGCATCAAAAATGTTCAAAACACCAACCCCCCTTAAAGAACAAGAAATTTGGGATATTATCAAACGTTTTGGAACAACAGCAAGAATCATGAAAGAAGCCGGCTTTACAGGATGTCAAATTCATGGCGCCCATGGGTATCTTGTGAGTCAGTTTTTATCTCCTAACAGCAATATACGAGAGGATCAATGGGGAGGATCTCTTGAAAACCGTGCGCGATTTGTCATTGAAATCTATCGTGAAATACGTCGTCAAGTTGGCTCAGATTACCCTATCGGAATCAAAATAAATTCTGCAGATTTTCAACGAGGAGGTTTTACAGAGGAGGAGTCTATGAAGGTCATACAACTTTTGGGTAATGAAGGTATTGATCTCATAGAGATTTCAGGTGGTACCTATGAAAGACCAGCCATGATTAAAGGACAACGAAAAAAAAGTACCGAAGAACGAGAAGCCTATTTTTTAGAGTATATCAAAAAAGCGCGTAAGCTCACGAGTACGCCGCTCATGCTTACAGGAGGATTTAGATCTGTCAGTGTCATGGAAGAGGCTCTTCAAAGTAATCAGTTAGACATCATTGGTTTAGCAAGGCCTTTTTGTTTATATCCTAATCTAGCAAACCAAATTTTTGATGGATCTGTACAAGAATTTCATGCGCCTATTCCTAAAATTGGAATTGATTTTCTCGACAAATTAGGAGGTGTAGAGTTACCCTGGTATGAGCTACAAATTCACCGCTTAGGCAAAGGTAAAACTCCGAAAAGAAGTCTTCCAGGAATTTTAGCCTTTTGGTTTAGTTTAAAAAGTTTATTTCTTAAATCCTTTTGGAAAAATTAGTAATTTTTGGAGTAAAAAAAATAAAACAGTTGTTTAATTATTATTTTTAATTTTATATTGCAAGTAAATAACAATAAAACTAACAACTATGAAACAATTACTTTTAATTTTATGCTGTATTACGCTATTTTTCAGTTGTAAAAACACAAATCCAAACTACGAGAGAAATTTAGCAACCATGCAATCAATGTTTGAATTACATGGGCAAGAAGACCTTGACGCACAATTAGCAATGTTAAGTAAAGATCTTGACGTAGAAGTACCAATGTATGGTGCCGAAAATATTGGTTATGACCAATTTGCAGCCATGGTAAAAGGATATCATGATGCTTTTGACAATCTTAGTTTCGATGCTTTGGTATGGCTGCCTGGGAGTGATGAAAGTGGGGCATTTGATGGTAGTGTAAGAACCTATGGAACTTGGACAGGCACCAATGTGCTTACCGGTAAAGCACTTAACTTAAAATCTTACCACTATGCTAATTTTGATGATGATGGCTTAATTATAGGCTTTGGAGATTTCTTTGACGCAGGAGGCATGATGGATGCTGTATACCCGAAAAACTTAGTGGTCGTTTCACTGGCAGTTCAAGATGGTAACGTCGATAAAGTAATGGAGATTTTAAACAGCGATGGAGGATTGCCAACAACTCGTGCCTATGATGGCTGCATGTCATTGGAGCTCACCTTTAATGAAGCCTCCAATACTATTTGGATTGTTTCCAACTGGGAATCCAATGAAAAATACAATGCTTATTTAACATGGCGACAAACGGAAGATACGATTATTGCAAGTATGGTTCCATATTTAGAAAATGGCGCAGACGGTATCACTATTGTCAATTCAAATTCAAATTATATGTCTTATTAGACCAGGTATTACCAAACACAAAAAAAACCTTTCAGCCGAAAGGTTTTTTTATGCTCTCTATTTTGGATGGTAAGAGCTCATAGCTGTTTTCATCACAGATGGTCGATCAAAAAACATCGTCTTTGTTTTAAAATTTGCATACAAATCCATTTGGTCTGTGTAGTGAGGGCTCGTCTCTTTTCGACTGTTTCCATAAGACATCACCGATTCATAATAGGTTTGGGTTGGTGTGAAACGCACTAAACCAATGTAAGATTCTCCATGAGTAATTTTTATACGTCCATTTGTATGGGCTTCGCCACGCATGGCCGTTACCACATCGGGTAACCCAAATATTGGCATCTCTTTATTCCCTTTTACCAATTTTTGAAAGTCTCCAAGTTTGATACGATTTGAATTAAAATGTGTTTTTAAGTACGTTTTGGTGTTTTTTAATGCCTGTAATACGGCCTCTTTTTTAAATGTTCGGTCGCTACCCAATTGTTCATAAAAGGGATACAATTGATAATATAAAACACCATAGGCCCCTGCCCCATACGAATCTGCAGAGGCAACCCTATCCCAATTATGGATGTCTTTCAACAACACACCTACCTCTGGATAATCTTCGGGGTTCATCTCGAATAAGACATTCAAATCCATGTAATTGTACTGCAGTGGTGTTGGTAGCTGATGATCATACTTGATACGCTTGAAGCGTTCATAACTTATGTGCTCTTTTTCTTGAAGCAAAGTCAACAAACGTGTAGACCGATTGTTGTCATAGGTCTCAAAATTCATTGTTTTTGAAAAATCTTTAGGATTTGGATTGTCTGATGTTCCTGAAGATTTAAATGGGCTATGATTGGCATTATAAACAAAACCAGAGGTTGGACTTATCACTTGTGGTAGTTCAGAAATATCATAATAAGTATCCCATAATGTCGCACGCGTGTTACCCGGCACCACATCGTTCCAATCGTAACCCTCGGCACGTTTTGGAATTTTACCATTTGACATGTAAAAAATGGTGTCATTTCTGTCTGCGTAACCTATGTTATAGCCAGGCAGTGCTTTCATCTCCAAGGCCTCATAAAATTCTGTAAAATTTTTGGCCTTATTCATTCGCCACCATTGCTCTAGAGCATTAATATTTGTAGTACTCGGCGTTCTCACAGCATAGACCCCTGTTTTATTTTTTAAGGTTGGTCCATAGATACTGCGATAAAACTTTTTCTTGATAGGAATTTTCAAACCAAGAAACTTGAGATACATCTTGGCTTTATATACTTCTAATTTGTAGGGCTTTCCATCTACCAGATAGGTGTGTTTCTTTTTAGTATCCATCTCTAGGGCAAAAACATCGGCTTTATCTGGATAGTTCACCGTGTGTGTCCATCCTAAATATTCATTAGCGCCGGTGAGTATGACAGGAGAACCAGGAAATGTTGCCCCTATGATATTAGTTCCCTCCTCACTTACTAAATGTGCTTCATACCATGACGTTGGCCCCTCTAAAGGTTGATGCGTGTTTATCGCTAAAAACGTTTCATCGGTTTGTGTCCTGCTCCTACTGATGGCTAAAAGGTTTGAACCTTTGGTATCTTGATTCATATCAAAAGGCCACGATAAGGTATTGTTTACAATACCGGTCACAAGAGCATCAGCACCATTAGAAATGTACAATTGGAGTTGGGTATACTGTAATAGCTTTCTTGTAGTAATCGGGAACAATTCGTGCTCTAGAATTTCTTGTGGATGTTTCAGCGCATAGGCATTTAATCCTTCACTAAACCCCTCAAGCAAAGCAACAAATTTTTTGTCAAGCGTTTGAAAAAGAGCATCTACTGTGTTTTCAGCTTGGATAAATTGCACTAAAAAATCGGCAGGAGCACCTTTCAATCCAATATGTTTGCTCAATAAGCCATTACCTGCCAAATACGCCTCCTGCATTAATTTAAAATGATCTTCAGATTGTGCCCAGGCAAAGCCGTAAGCCACCTCAGCATCTGTTGGAGCATACACATGAGGTACGCCATAAGCATCTCTTATAATGTCAATATGATCAGGATTAATTTGAGCATACCCAGAAATGCTAACTAGAAAAACTAAAATTACATGCCAAGGATTAACCATCACAACTTTTTTTTTAAAAATACCATCTTTTGAAGACTTGTAGTAAAAGTTATTTTAAGTTTAACATTTTGGTGATAGCGAACGTAAGTTCATATTACATTTAAAGAAATGTTGTTAATGTCAAAAATTTACAGAAAAGACAAAATCAAAACAACACATATAAAAATCATACCAACCATAGCCAACAAGGCCCAATGGCTTATTTTTCTATTTAATATTGCCTCAACTATGAGATTTAATTTAAATTTTACTATTTGTTTTTTGAGTGTCATTAGGGTGGGGCCGTTTTTTTATTTTTTAATTAATAACAACTATTGTTCCAATTTCAAACAATGGGTACTACTATTTCATAATTCATATCATGTTTTTGAAGCAAGACAAACACGTCACTTTAAAATAGATCGTATTAAATCATAAAAAAAGACGTTTCTAATTGTTTAGAAACGTCCTCGATATTTATTTATGATAATTAAATGTCTTACATCTTAATTTT
>ENA-OWNS01000703-OWNS01000703.1-marine-metagenome-genome-assembly--contig:-NODE-703-length-14768-cov-4.251787_pt1 | contig 14768 bp, 9 predicted proteins | sample MGYA00238137_ERZ651772 | MGnify/ENA primary metagenome ERZ651772 (study PRJEB26903, sample SAMN06264699) | marine metagenome | isolation source: Columbia River Estuary | place: USA:Columbia River Estuary... | reverse complement strand
GACTGAGAAATGACTTGAGAACCACACAATAAAAAAAAAGATACTAAGATGGATACTAACGACGTTCGCATAGTGGTAATTATAGCGTTACAATTGGATTGTTTTATTAATCATAAATTTCAGTTAATCACAAAAAACACAAAAAAAATTATGTAGTTTTGGCTATTCAACAATCGAGCCATATTTACAAAAATACATTTAAAAGCGTTGCGAACAAATAGCTTTCATATTCTTTTCGTTTTAAGTTTTACAATGTTTATAAACATGTTCTGCTCTGCACAGGATATTCCAAAAAGAACTAAACCTGTAAAACCTCTCGTAACCGTAGATACCCTCAAAATACCTCAAGATTCATTACAACGTATCTCAAAGCTAACAAAAGAACGCGATAGTATTACAAGAGATACCGTTCCAAAAAAGAAGGGCATGATTGAATCTCTTGTTAAATATACAGCCTCAGAATATGTGTCTTTTAACAGGGCGGAGCAAAAAACGTATCTCTACAACAATGCAAAAGTTACGTATATGGATATGGAAATTACCGCCGGAATCATTGTCATTAATCATGAAAATAACGAGGTGTATGCAGGGAGATTAAAAGACACTCTAGGTAATTATTCTCAGGCACCCGTATTTAAACAAGGATCTGATGTTATTGAACCAGACTCAATAAGATTTAATTTTAATTCGGAAAAAGCACTTATTTGGAATTCTCGGACTGAACAAAGCGGTGGTTATATCAAGTCTGAAAAGACAAAAAAAGAAAATGATTCCGTGTATTTTATTAATCGTGGTAAATTTACAACCTCTGCCGATCCTGAAAATCCTGAATATTATTTCTTGATGCGCAATGCCAAGGTCGTTCCAGGAAAAAAAGTAGTGACAGGACTAACTAATATGTTTATAGCAGATGTTCCGACACCCATTGGCTTGCCATTTGCCTATTTCCCATTAACTAAAAAACAAACGTCGGGTGTTATTTTTCCTTCATTTGGAGAAGATAACCAAAGAGGATATAACATTCAAAATGGAGGTTATTATTTTGCGATAAGTGATTATGCAGATTTGGCGGTTACGGGAGATTATTATACCAATGGCAGTTATGGTTTGAGAGTACAAAGTTCTTATGCTGTACGATATAAATTTAGAGGGAATTTAAGTTTTAGATTTGAAAATTTAATTACGAGTGAGCGTGGTTTTCCAGATTATGCCAATAGTTCTATTTACAACCTTCGTTGGTCACATAATCAAGACTCAAAATCAAATCCAAACTCAAGGTTCTCTGCATCAGTCAATTTAGGAAGTAGTCGTTATTACCAACAATCAATTAATCAAGTTAATGCTTCGAATTTTCTAAATAACACGCTGTCGTCGTCGATATCTTATTCAAAAACCTTTCAAGGTGAACCACAAGTTAATTTGAATATGACAGCAACGCATTCGCAAAACACACAAACGCAAGTCATCAACATGACCTTGCCCACCTTTCAAGGTAGCGTAAGCCGTGTGTATCCCTTTGCACCTAAAAATGGTTCAAAAAAGGGATTGATACAAAACATCAATATGCAATACAACGTGCGTGGCGAAAACAGAATTCAAACAACAGACTCTTTATTCTTTAAAAAAGAAATGTTTGATGATGCGAAAATAGGCATGAAACACAGCATACCACTAACCACTAACTTTAAGTTATTTAAATATTTAAGTTTGAGTGCGGGTGGAACTTACGAAGAAAATTGGACACTGAATACTGTTAATAAAACTTTTGATCAAGCAACACAAGAAGTTATTACGACAGATTTAAATAATTTTGACTCGTTTAGAACCTATAATTTATCGGCTAGTTTAGGGACAACTGTTTACGGTATGTTTGATTTTGGAGAGGATTCAAAAATACAAGCGATAAGGCATGTTATGCGTCCCTCTATTAGTTATAATATATCGCCTGCATTTGATCAGTATTATGAAACATATGAGGTCATTGATGCAAACGGGCTAACAAGTGATGAAGTGGAATATACGCGTTTTGAAAACTCCATTTTTGGCAGTCCAAACAGAAATCTTTCTAGTTCAATAGGATTGTCATTAGGTAATAATTTTGAAGCTAAAGTAAGAGATAAAGACAGTACTGCTACTGAGCCAAAAAAAATAATTTTATTAAACAATTTAAATTTTTCAACAGCATACAATATCGCAGCAGATTCTCTGGGATGGAGTCCTGTCCGTATGAGTGGTGGCACACAACTTTTAAATAATAAAATGCGCATTAATTTTGGTGCAACTTTAGATCCATATGCTCTTGATAACAACAATAAAAAAATTAATGAATTCAATATCGCTAATGGCGGTAGTTTGTTTCGTCTTACAAGTGCTAATTTGACACTGAATTACTCTTTGAGTAGTCAAATGTTTGGTGGTAAAGAAAGTAAGAATAATTCTCAAAATAATCGTGCAAGGGAAGAAAGTATACAAAGTGGTGGTCGTGCCGATGATCTATTTGGAAAACCTCAAGATTTCTCGAACCGTCAATTAGAAACAACATCAGCATCTACAGACGAAGACGAAGAAAAACCAAGTGAATTATACAATTATAAAGTTCCTTGGGATTTAAATCTTGCCTATGCTGTTAATTACACGAATACTGCAAGACAAAATGAAATATCTTCTCACTCTTTAATGTTTTCAGGAAATGTCGATTTATCACCACGTTGGACAGTTGGTGCTTCTTCTGGTTATGATTTAAAAAACAAAGGCATTACTTATACTCAGTTACGATTTGAACGTGATTTATTGAGTTGGAAACTTAATTTTTCATGGATTCCTTTTAGTACTCGTAGTTCTTGGAACTTTTTTATCGGGATCAAGAGGGGTATTTTAAAAGACATTAAATACGAGCAGCGACGACAAAGAGACCGACAACTATAAAAACAACATGATGAAACAGATAATAGCGACACCAAAAGCTCCTGCACCAATAGGACCTTATTCACAAGCAGTTTTAAAAGGAAATACCCTGTATACTTCAGGGCAAATTGCCTTTAACCCGGAAACTATGCGTCTAGTTTTAGACGATATTAAAACAGAAACAACACAGGTTATGGACAACATGAAAGCCGTATTAGAGGCTGCGGGAATGACCTTTGAACATGTGGTAAAATCGTCTATTTTTATCAGTGATATGGATAATTTCACAAAAATAAATGAGGTTTACGGAACCTATTTTGATGAGGCAACTGCCCCAGCGAGAGAAACAGTGCAGGTGGCCCGACTACCAAAAGATGTCAATGTCGAAATAAGCATGATTGCTATCTTGTAACTAGTTGTTATTTACCGGGGTATTTTTAAGCAAATAATCTGTCATTAAATAATATAAGTGTCTGGTTGTATTTTGGCCTTCTCGAATACTGTGAGTTCTATTTGGATACGGCATGAATTGAAACAACTTATGTTGCTTTATCAATTCATTGATAAGCAATTCTGCACTTTGATAATGCACATTATCATCAGCTGTTCCGTGTATTAGTAGTAAATTGCCTTCTAAGTTTTTTGCATGTGTTACTGGCGAACCTGCTATAAAATCATCTCTATTTTCTTGCGGTAAACCCATATAGCGCTCTTGGTAGATATTATCGTAAATTAATTGATTTGATACTGCTGCAATAGCAATACCAGTTTTATAAATCTCTGGGTGTTTAAACATGAGGTTTAGGGTCATTGAACCTCCACCACTCCAGCCCCAAACCGCGGTTCTGTCATTATCGAGATACTCTAATTTTAAAATTTCCTTGGCAGCGTCAGCTTGATCTTTGACATTGATAACACCAATTTGTCTGTAAATACTTTTACGCCAAGCACTACCCTTTAAACATGGCGTCCCTCTATTGTCCATATCAATAATGACATAACCTTTTTGAGCCATCATAATATTCCAAAGACCTATGTGGGTGTCTGTAGCAACTTGTCCCCAGGGCTCACCATACACATGGAATAAAACTGGATACTTCTCATTTGGATCAAAATCAGTTGGCATTATCATTCGTACGTCAATAGCAATACCTTCTTCTGTCGTAACTGTCGTGAATCTAACCTCGGGTAAATCGAGGGTGCGAAGTCGCTTGTCGAAGTCCTTATTACTCGCTAAAGTTTTAATTGTGTTATGTGCTGGTAATTCAACCAATTGGGAGCTTCGAGGTTTCAGTGCATTTTGATGTATATGAATGGCATAAAGTCCATTAGGAGAAAAACTGTAATTGTTAACACCATCAAATATTTGAGGTGTTATTTGTCGTACTTCTCCCTTTCCTGATAAATCTGTTTTGTACAAATAGCGTTGCGTACTGTTGTTGGGTGATGCCATGAAATAAACGACGTTATTTGTGGCTGGCCTGATTGACGCAACATCAAAATCAAATGGTGTTAGGAGTAATTGTTCTCCAGATGCGATGTTTATTTTATAAATATGTCGCCATGTTCCATTTTCTGTCATTCTTAAAAAAGCAGTATTGTTATCAACTAAAGGCAAATCATTATTTCCCCAGCCATCAGCTGAAATATCAGGATATCCTAAATCTACCCATGTTTCTTCTTCTTCAGTGTAAATGTTTTTTAAAGTTTTTGATGAGGGTTGGTATGACCAAATACTTAACTTGTTTTGGTGACGATTAAGTTGCTGAATTAACAACAAATCATCATTTACCCATTGCATACCAGGGAGATAATTATTCTTTTGATCGCCAGGAACAGGTATCCAAATAGTTTGATTAGAGTTCATGTTGATAATGCCCAATTTTGCTCCTGATGGTGTTCTTCCAACTTTTGGATATTGCAATGGTATGGGCTTTGAATAAATTGAATCTGTATTATTAATCATGAAAAAAGTTTCAATATCTGAAGCATCTATTTGCCAATACGCGATATAATTTGCGTTGGGACTCCAAGAAAAACCATCTCTTTTACCAAATTCTTCTTCATAAGCCCAGTCAAAGGTTCCATTGATAATAGCACCATCACCATCGGTGGTTAATTGTGTCATACTTCCTGTGGCAAAATCTTCTTTATAAATATTGAAGTCGTGCACATAGGCTACATATTTATTGTCCTTTGAGAATTTTGCAAACATTAACGATGATGCTTCAAAAGATGCACCAAGCTGTTTGAGTTGGTTGGTTGTAAAGTCAAATACCCAATAATCTCCCTTACTATAGGAACGCCAAACACGGCTCGTATTGTTGAAGAATAGTACTTTTGAGCCATCTGATGACAATGTAAAACTACTTATTGATAAGGGCGTACCATCGATGGTTAGGGATTCTCCTGCAACGAAAACACTGCGCTTTTGAGTTTTGGTATCATAACGAATCAATTCGTCAGCATTGCTGATCGTTTGTGACTTTTCTACAATAATGTAAGCGTCACCGTTTTCTATCCACTGCATTGGCCGTTCATACTCCTGCACAAACTCATTTGAATTGTATATCCGGTCTAGCGATAACATCTCATCTTGTGACAGGTCTTGACTTTTTGTGGTGAGGGTAGTTAAAAAAGTGACTAACAGTAGTGCTAAATTTAAACGATGATTCATAATGATGGTTTTCAGATTCAAAGTGATACGATTTGTGATAAAGAATTACAAGATATTTAATTTCCAGAAAGTTTCAAATGTTGCTGATAAAATAACTTAAAAGAGGTGTTATCTAAAGGTCTTAAACGTCTTGGAACTCTGAGAGTGTGTTGAATATTTGTCTGTGTCATGTAAAGAGCGAAAACAGCAGTCATAATAACAACTAAAGAACAGATAAGAATTAATAAAACGTAGTGTTATTAATTGAAATTTAAAGTGCCTTCTAAGAGAAAAATTTAAAAGACTACACCGCTAATTTCTCACTATGGTAGCGAACAAGACCTTCAATTGGCCGTCTTTCAAAATGACCTACTTTGAAACCCATTTCATCACCTATGGCTGCTATAATGTCTTGTGAAAAGTAAGCAATAGATCCTGCAAAATGGACAGGAACTCCTTCTAACACTTCTTCAAATTGCATGATCATGTTGTTTGCAAACAAACGAACGCCGTCTTTAATCAATGCGACAATATAATCAGACTCTTTATTGAGAAACATGAATTCAGCAAACGAGGCTAAATATGCATTTGGATTTGGTTGCTTATATAAATTATATTTAATGAAATCAGAATCCATATTGTATTTTTCGCTAAAAGAAACTCTTAGATTTTCTGGCATGTGATTAAAGTAAAAATCACGTATGAGTTGTCTTCCAAAATAATTTCCTGATGCGTCATCCATTATGGAAAAACCAAGTGATTTCACGCGTTGCTCAATATTTTGACCATTGAAATAGCTACAATTTGAGCCAGTTCCTAAAATACATACCACCGCTGGACTGAGTGAATTTCCTACGGTAGCATAAACAGCTGCATAGGTATCTTCACGAACTTCTGCTTTACAATTTGGAAAAAAATCTTCCAAAACATCTTTTAGAAGCTGCCTTGGATTTTCTGTACCACAACCTGCACCGTAAAAAAATATGTGTGTTACCTCTTCTTTATATTGACGTAACACATCGTTTTTCTTGATGATTTTATAAAGTTTTTTTTGATTTAAAATGGCAGGATTCATCCCTTTGGTTCGCTGTTTTTCAAATAGCTGCTCGCCATTAGGACTAATCGCTAACCAATCACATTTCGTTGAACCACTATCAACAATAAAAATCATATCACCTTTGTTTCATTACATGTACCAACAATGGTACTACAAAAACGTTTCAAATAATTCTTTTTATAAATTATGAACGTATTCAATTAAGTCAATTAGTTTTGAAGAGTATCCAAATTCATTATCGTACCATGAAACAATTTTGAAAAAGTTTGAATTCAATTCAATTGCAGCTTGAGCATCAAAAATACTGGTTCGAGCATCTCCTACGAAGTCTTGTGAAACCACCAATTCTTCAGTGTAACCAAGGACTCCTTGCATGCTTGTTTCAGAAGCGTCTTTGAAAGCTTTTTTGAGAGCTTCTAAACTCGTCGCTTTATTTGTTCTAAAAGTAAGGTCAACAACAGAGACATCTGCTGTCGGAACTCTAAAGGCCATTCCAGTTAATTTTCCATTCAATTCAGGAATAACTTTACCGACAGCTTTGGCTGCACCGGTAGAGGCTGGTATGATATTGAGCATGGCACTTCGACCTCCGCGAAAATCTTTCTTCGTTGGACCATCTACTGTCAATTGTGTTGCTGTTGTTGCGTGAACAGTTGTCATCAAGCCTTCATCTAATCCAAAATTATCATTAATAACTTTAGCTATGGGCGCTAAACAGTTGGTTGTACATGAAGCATTTGAAACAATGGTATCAGACGCTTTCACGTTTTGGTGATTCACACCCATCACAAACATTGGTGCATCTTTTGAAGGTGCCGAAATAGCAACTTTTTTAGCACCAGCCTCAATGTGATAATTAGCTGTTTCTAAGGTTGTAAAGATACCTGTACATTCTGCCACGATATCAACCCCAGCTTCATCCCATTTTAAGTTTTTTGGATCTCTCTCCGCAGTAACTCTTACTGTCGTGCCATTGACGACTAAATGACCGTCTTTTATTTGTATATCACCATCAAAACGACCGTGAACAGAGTCATACTCTAAAAGGTATGCAAGGTGTTCAACATCCAATAAATCATTGATAGCAACAACATCGACATCAGGTCTATTTAATGTAGCACGAAAAACGATTCTACCTATTCTACCAAATCCATTAATTCCAATTTTTACTTTTGACATAGTTATTTTAGTTTAAGTTGTCATGATATCTGACACTCGTAATAATTCTTTATTTATTTTTGATTTTCCTTTAATTGCTTTTTTTAAGGGTGTTAATTCCATAAGGTTATTTAATAAACCTACCATATAATTTGTTTTCCCTTGCATGAGTGTTTCAACAGCCTTGACCCCCATTCTACTGGCCAATACACGATCAAAACAAGAAGGGCTACCACCACGCTGCATGTGTCCTAATACTGACACACGAACATCGTAATAAGACATATGTTCGTCAACGTAATCCTTCAACTCAAATACATTTTTACCAATTTTATCACCCTCGGCTACCACAACAATACTCGATGATTTCCCTGACTGTTTACTACGATTTAATGAATCTAATAGTCTGTCTAGTCCCAAATCTTCTTCAGGGATTAACACTTCCTCAGCGCCAGCACCAACACCGGCGTTTAGGGCAATATGTCCTACATCACGTCCCATCACTTCGATGAAAAATAAACGATTGTGGGAACTTGCCGTATCTCTAATTTTATCAATGGCCTCAACAACAGTATTTAATGCCGTATCAAATCCAAGTGTGTGCGTCGTTCCATAAATATCATTATCAATGGTACCCGGTATCCCGATCACAGGAAAATTAAATTCTTCGTTAAACACTAGCGCACCTGTAAAGGTTCCATCACCACCAATCACTATGAGAGCCTCAATACCTTCTTTTACTAAACAATCATAGGCTTTTTTACGTCCTTGCTTTGTTCTAAATTCATCAGAACGCGCAGACTTTAAAATGGTGCCGCCTTTATTAATGATGCCTTTAACACTTCGGGCATTCATGGGTTGAAACAAGCCTTCAATGATGCCATCATAGCCCCTAAATATGCCAACACAATCAATGTTATGATAGGCACAAGTTCTCACTACAGAACGAATAGCAGCATTCATTCCTGGGGCGTCGCCACCAGAAGTCATGACTCCTATTTTCGTAATATTTGTTGACATTTTTTAAATCTTTGAGAGGTAAAACTAAGAAACTTTAATAACAAAAAAAGTATGTTTTTGTATTAATTGATGAAATTGAAAAACTCAAACGTTTTCGTTAATAACTATTTGATAAAACTGTTTTTAATTCAAGTGATTTGAGTGCTTTTAGAGCTTGTTATTCTTAATTCTGTTGTATTCAGACAGGGAGGATTCGTCCTCATTAGAGGTGCTTTTATTGGATGTTAAAGTAGGAGTTATCTTCTTTTCAAAAAGTCTTTTAAACAACTCGTTTAAATTATTAAACTCGACATTGTATGACAATCCAAGTCCCTGAGTGTATCCAATTTGCTCACCGAAGTTTTGAATACTATTTTCTCTATTAAAAAATTTGAGTGACAGTGTTCTATCTTCATTTAAAAGTACTTCTATTTCAAAATCACCTGCAATCACCGTTTCATTCACACCGCCAATCGGGACACCCACCTTACCATTTATAAGGACACGATCACTTAATTTTGTGGAAAGTGTTACCCCCACGCGACTATCAGTAACATAATCAGGATTATTTTCACCGAGTTCAAAATTGAGTCCAAGGTCCAATTTACCATTATCACTAGAGATGATATCATTGAGCATATTTGTAACACGACCAGAAACAAGTCCAAGGGCGTCTTGGGAGTCAAAAGTGAGTTCCGATCTAAAGGCTCCTGTTGCCATTAAGGACAAAGCCTGAAATTGTTTTGTATCTGTATCACTTAAACGGTATTCTAACTCCGATTTCAAGGTGGAGTTGACATTTGGAAATAACAAATCAAAATCTAAGGTAGGCAACTCTAATTTTTCAGTGAGATGAATCTTTACCTCTACCGGAATACTTTGATTAATTGGATTATCCAGTAGAATGGATGGATTAGAATTGATATTCCCTAAAATGGCTTCTATATTAATTTCAGCTTGCAAAGGGTCCCCTTCCCAAACTAAACTACCTCCTTGCACCACTTTAAAGTCCTTTTGAATAACACCTCCGTACATAAAATTATAGGTTCCTTCTGAGACTAAAAAATCTCCATACATATTAAAGCGTCCGTTAGTATTGATTTGTGCCAATAGCCCACCGTTACCTCTTCCTTTAATCGTGCTACCTGAATTCTTATCAATGACAATTTCAATTTCTGCATTTTCATTTACCGAAAGATCAAAATCCATTTCCAAACCTGTTATGTCTTCAGCGATAAGCACCTCGCCGCGTTGTTTCGCCAACTTTTCTTTTGGCGTTAGAAAATGCATGAAGGAATTATCTCCTAGGGATTCTGTGTCGTTCAGCGGAATCTTAAAAACAGTCCCTTCCTCAGTACTAACTTCAGCTTTGATAATTAATTTATTGGTAGGACCTTGAATACTAATGTTGCCATCAACAAACGCGGTTCCATAGTATAATGCCTCCTCACTATCCTCGGTATTTAAAACCAATAGCTTGTCAGAATCTAAGTCAAGATTTAGAGACCAATTAGAGAAGTTTTTATGATTAATACGCCCACTAAGGCTTGCTTCTGATAAAAATTTAGTTTCAGTAATTAATGCGTTATTTAAAATAAAACTCTGCTCTGATAATTGAATTAATGTATTGTCTCGAAACCCATAATTAACGTTGAGATAAGGAATGGCCAAGCCTCCTTTATCCAAAATGAGCGCGCCATTAATAGCTGGTTTACTCAAGTTTCCGTAGACACGAGCGTTACCCGTAACAAAACCTCTCATTTGGTTAATGACATCATCTCCAAAGGGATTCAACGATTCTAGAGTAAAGTTATCCAAATTGACCTCAATATCAATGGTCGAATTCGCATTCCCAAAATCTAAATTACCAACCATAGAAAGTAGCTGATTGGTGTCTTCTTTTAAACCGATATTAACATCATAATTTGTGAGAGTCTCATTCCCCACAATACTCGCTCTAAAATCACCGAGACCAATATCATTTACCTTAAAGTTGTTAATTACTAATTCAGATTCAGGAATGTAATTCCCATTTTGTTGCTGCACTTTAAAAAATCCATCAATACTGCCTTGTAAGGTTAAATTTTCAATATCTGGTGTCACCTTTGACAGGTGGACCTCTTGAAAACTTAAATTCAAGTTTTTTGTATCCGCCTCTACGATATTGCCGCTCAACTTTATAAGTTCATCCTGATGCGTCATGGATACATCTTGAAAATCAAAAGTGTTAAAATCTCTATCAAAAACCACTTTGTTTTTAGAATTTTGAAATTCATTAATAAACCAAGCATTATTCTTGAAGGTGATATTTGATTTTTTAAAACCTAAAACAGATTTATTGTCTTCATTAATGGTATAAAACAGATTTAAATCATAGCGGTCTTTAAGATTTTTACCACCATTAAATTCGGTGCGAATAAACAGGGAATCCTTCAATGTGACGTTAATTAAGTTAAAATCTGACACATTATAAGTCTTGCTATTTACATTTTCTATTTGAAAATAGGTGTTGTACAGCACATTATTGTTGTCTAATCTAAGCTCGATATTTGATGCATGATGCTCATCGATACTAATCTCGGGAGATTTAAAAACTAGATTAAAAGCTTCGGCATTACTTCCAATACTGCCTTTAAAAAAGGTGTTTTTTCCAATATTTAAGCCCGGATAAAAGACTTCTGCTATTTTGTTATAGACCTTAAAGTTGAATACAATGTTTTGGTCATCCGCAATGGCATAAGGGCGGTAATTCGTATAAAGATTTCCGAGTGAATTCTCAACTAATTTCACAACCTCTTTCAATTTAAAATCACCTTTCATGGTCCCTTCTATAATCTCAGGCGAGTTAACCGATAAGGTTCTTTCATTGTTTTTAAAATTGGATGCAATGGAAAAGTCTTTAAAGTAGTAGGCATCGTATTCATTGGTGTATAAGGTGTTTTGAAAATCAATGGTTCCGTAAGCATTATCAAGCGTTGTCCCTTTCATATTCATGGCGACACGTCCCTTAAATAAGGACATGCTGTCGTTTTTGACAAAGTTTAAGACCTTCAAATTAGCATGATTGACTTCGGCGTTAAAATTGTAGTTATTTTCAGCCTCAGAAAAATCTACTAGTCCTTGAAAATTAAGATCTAAATTGTCATCTTTCGTATTGATATAACCATTAAAAATTTTATCTCGAAGGTTGCCATTTAACGTGACATTGGTATAATAGTAATCATTGTAGTTAAGACCGTAAATGGTACCTTCCACTTGAGTGTTTATGTTGTCTGGTCGAAACCCTTTGCCATCGGCATACACATTGAAAGAAACTTCACCAATCTTTTCATTATTCACCAGTCTTCCCATTAAAAATTCATCAAAGATGACATTTCCCTTGTAGGCGGCGTTATCGATATCATTGATATCTTGTAATGCGAGTTCTGCAATGATGTAACCTATCTCGGTATCGATTTCTAAATCTGCATCAATAGAAGCGCTGGTTATATTGGTTGTCCCTGTCATATTAAAAGTACCAAACTTATCCATGACAGAGGGAATAGACTTTCCAAGAATATTGGGTAACAAGGATGTTAAGTCTTTATAATTAGACGCAATCGAGTTAAATGACCCTAGCATTTCAAATGTGTTTTTAGACTTATTGAAAAGGTTTTTAAAAACGACATCTCCGTCAATAATGGTTTTATTTGAGGTTTTTAAGTTGAGTTGCGTTGCCTTCAAATCATTCAATGTACCAGATAAATTGACGTTAACACGAGCAACTTGATCAACACCAAACTCATTGTAAAAGGTATTTAACTCATTCAATGCAATGACTGAATTATCAAATGAGGCCGTAATACGGACCTTATCTTCAAAATATTGCAAATCCTCTCGTTCGTATTGAAATGTCAAGGCTCCTTTAATTTGTGACGCGTTTGTCGTTATGGACAAGTCGTTAAATACCATGGCAGATCTCGAGTATGAAAAGTCGGTCACTAAATTTTTAATCGTTACCCCTCTCGTGTCATAAAAACTAAACGCAGTAATAGTCGCATTTACTTTTGGACCTAATATTAAAAAATCTTGCGCATTGATAATTAAATTAGAGAAGTTAAGGATGTTGGATTCTTGTTTGTTATCATCTACTAATTTGAAAGCGCTTTCTTTAATTGAAATATTACTTGACGATAGTAAAAAAGGTGTTTTAGATTTGGTAGTTGGCACTTCACTGTCAAGCTTATCGACAAATACATCCAAATTTGTTTGGCGTTCCTCTTGGTAGGTTCTGATGTTCAAATACAAACCTTCAATTGCAATATCACCAAAGGTTAATTTATTATTCAGGATGTTATTAACACTCAAAACAGAGGTATTCAATTGCTTCACAATCAATAAGGTATCCTTCTTGTAATCTTCAATGAAAATATTTTTAAGCGACACATCACCATTAAATTTTAAGCCAACTTTTTCAATATTAATGTTGGTCCCAAAATCTTCATTCAATGAATTTGTGACGTAAGAGCCTACTTTGTTTTGTACCAATGGGATGGAAAATAGCAACACCAAAGTGATGAACATTAGCAGCAACACGGCCACTGTTTTTAACGCTATTTTAATTGTTCGTTTGATATGTTTTTAAAGATATAAAATTAATGTAAAAAATCTAATTAAAGAACCCTGTAAACCTATCAATTAAAAAGCGTGTTTTCGTGGTTCTCAATTATTTTTTTTATTTCTTTGTATGTACGTTTAAATAGTAAGATTGGATGCCTTCAGGCAGACCACTTCCAAATTTATCAGCGTCAAGTAAGTATGAACCCACAAGACATTTACATTTTAGGAATTGAATCATCCTGTGATGATACGGCAGCCTCTGTTATTCACAATGGGAAGGTCTTGAGTAATGTGGTCGCTAATCAAAGCATCCACGAGGCATATGGTGGTGTGGTCCCTGAATTAGCTTCACGTGCACATCAGCAAAACATTGTCCCTGTGGTATCACAAGCGCTTCAACAAGCTCACATTACCAAAGCCCAATTAAGTGCTGTCGCTTTTACAAGGGGACCCGGACTCATGGGCTCTTTGTTAGTAGGAACCTCGTTTGCAAAATCTTTGTCTTATGCGCTCAACATTCCGCTGATTGAGGTCAATCATATGCAAGCACATATACTTGCTCATTTTATTGAGGAAGAAGGTTTTGAAAAGCCTGAATTTCCATTTTTGGCCATGACCATTTCGGGGGGACATACGCAAATAGTGAGAGTGAATAATTATTTTGATCTCAACGTGATTGGAGAAACTATCGATGATGCCGTTGGTGAAGCGTATGATAAATCAGGGAAAAATTTAGGTTTAGGGTATCCAGCGGGACCTGAAATAGATCGAAGAGCACAACTTGGAAATCCAAAGGCCTATAAATTCACCAAACCAAAAGTTGCAGGATTAAATTTTAGCTTCTCTGGACTAAAAACAGCTTTATTATACTTTGTTCAACGAGAAACAAAGAACAACCCGAATTTTGTGAAGGAGCACCTCAATGACATTTGTGCTTCATTACAATACACGATCATTGGTATTTTAATTGATAAATTAAAATTAGCATCTCAGGAAACTGGGATAAAGCGCATCGCTATTGGTGGTGGTGTGTCTGCCAATAGTGGTATTAGAGCAGCGCTAATGGCTGGAGAAAAACAATTTGGCTGGAAGACCTATGTTCCAAAATTTGAATACACAACCGATAATGCAGCGATGATAGCCATTGTTGGTTATTTGAAATATTTAGAACAAGATTTTACCACACAAGAGATAACGGCTTCAGCACGGCTAAAAATATAAGTATCATGCATGCTAATTATTTAAATTCATGCGTATCATTGGCAAAACAGACGTCATGCACACAGGAACAGAGACCATTAATCATTGATTGAGTATGCAACTATTTTACAGTCCAGACATAAACGAAGACACGGTGACTTTTAGCTTTCAAAAAGAAGAAAGTAAACACATCGC
>ENA-OWNS01000676-OWNS01000676.1-marine-metagenome-genome-assembly--contig:-NODE-676-length-15142-cov-6.581879_pt1 | contig 15142 bp, 15 predicted proteins | sample MGYA00238137_ERZ651772 | MGnify/ENA primary metagenome ERZ651772 (study PRJEB26903, sample SAMN06264699) | marine metagenome | isolation source: Columbia River Estuary | place: USA:Columbia River Estuary... | reverse complement strand
AAAACCATGGAATTACCCAAGCTGGACAAGTTCAAATCTTTAGTGCAACAGTTAGCTGAAGAAAATGAACTAGATATAGCTGATATGGCGGCGGCCCTAGCATTTGAAAATCAAAAAGAGCGACCCTTATTCCCAAAACTAGAAACAATCAAAGCGCCACCCAGTCGAGAAAGAGAGCGCGATTCAAAGCGAGATCGCAACAAAGACCGAGGTGAACGCAAAGAACATCGTGGGCAAAAGGCTGAAGGTCGCGATTCACGAAAAGAACAGGACACGCGACCAAAGCGCGATGCTGTGCGCCAAGAAGCTGACAATGTAAGAGATGGCGTGAAAATGGTGACCTATCGTTTAGAGGTAGGCAACAACGATAAGATTACACCCAGCAACATAGTCGGTGCGATCGCTAACGAAGCGGATATTGATAGTCGTTATATTGGTGAAATTAAACTACATGATGACCATAGCACCGTCGATCTGCCCGAAGGAATGCCCAAAGAACTGTTAAATCATCTTAAAAAGGTACGGGTCTGCGCAAAACCCATGCGTATCAGCGTACTAGGAGAAGGCTCTTCTGGCTCTCAACGCGATAAGAGTGACCCTATGCCTGAACCTCGAGCTCCAAGAAAACGTAAGTTCGAGAATGATGATGAGAAGAAGACTATTTCCCGCAATGTGAAAAATAAGCGTACCGCGGACAAGCCAAAACCTCCAAAACCCGTATTTAAGGGCAATAAAGGCGCCACAGATGGAAGCGGCCCGCTGAAGAAAAAGAAAAAAAGCTATACTAAAAAGCCTAAGCGTTCGTAATTAAGTCATCGATGCTAGCCAGAAGTTTTATTATCTTACTAGCATCAACTTCCTTCGCCTGATAAAACTCCTCAGCCATTGGAGATATGCTGCAGACTCCCGGTAAACTACCTTTTTGTTCACAGGTCGCACGCACGCGCTGTATAAATATGAACTGTAGCCACTGGTTAAATGAAAGCTTATCAACAGCGAAGGGTTCTATACTTCTTAAATCTTCCTCTGACGGTTTTTCGGCATCCCATATGTTAGCAGACCTAAGTTCGGCCTCTAGAGCATCTAACATAACGTTTATTCGATCATATCTCTCTTTCATCCGTTATATTAGACCTCAATGACCTACTTCACGATGAAAAGGCGGTAATGCGTCCAATAACTGCTTTCCATAACGCTTGGTGACTAGCCTCTTATCTAAAATAGATACCGTTCCTGTATCCGTTTCAGTACGAAGGAGTCTCCCTGATGCTTGGATGAGTCGAAGTGAAGCCAGCGGGAGAGATATATCAAAAAATGAATTGCCACCCTGCGATTCGATCCACTCCGCCAAAGCTTCCTGGAGAGGCTCATTTGGAACGGCAAAAGGTAACTTCGCGATAACCACATGTCGACAATAGTCACCAGGCAAATCGACTCCCTCAGCGAAACTAGCGAGCCCCAATAAAACGCTCGTTTTACCCTGACCGATCCGCTCTTTATGTAGTCTCACCATCTCTCGATTTGAATACTGACCTTGGATTAAAATTAGTCTAGCCAAATCATTAGGAAGTTCATCAAACACCTGCTCCATCTGCCTTTTTGATGAGAACAAAACCAAAGTGCCCACTTTATCTTCAACCATTGATGCCAGGTTATCAATGATATAGCGAGTATGTTCTTCAACTGCATTCCCCTCTATCGCATCAGATGGAACTCTCAATATTGCAGATTTAGTGTAATCAAATGCACCGGCGACAGACAAAAAATGGGCCGAATCGGGCACCCCTGTCTCTCGCTGAAGAGTACTGAAATTGCCCAGAGATCTGAGGGTGGCAGAAGTGACTACAGCGCCATAGCAACTCCCCCAAAGTCTATCTTTCAGAATCTCCGCTGCCTGTATGGGACTAGCATTAACAGAAATATCTACATTACCCCCGGTGGTATCATCTAACTTCAACCAGCAGGCCATGGGGACTCCATCATCTTCTAACTCTCGATGTAACCTATCCCATAAAGCCAGGAGTCTCTCGGCACCAGAAAGCCAGGTACCTGCTTGCTGATAAAAAAGTTCAATATCTGGCATTGCCACGGGGTACTGTTTGTCACTCAAGGCCTCACTTAGAGTATCTTCTAAGACCTCGAGGCGGCCTACCCAACCACTCGTATGAAGGGTTATTTGCGCAGCGATGTCTCGAATAGCAGCGCCAACATCACCATGGGCAAAGCGAAACTGTCCCTCATAGTCCTCAGCTTTATCTAAATGGTCCTTCATAAGCGGATAGGCGATGGTTAGGAGCTCACTTATCTTAGCCGCTTCCTTTTCAATTCTCGGCAGCTGTTCTGCAAGAGCAGTATCCTTGGAAAAAATTGGCGCCTGCCCTTTACATTGTTTTGGAATCCTCTCTAACCATGCCAGCGTGCTGTTAATCCTACACTCAGCACCAAAATGACGAATTGCCGTGTCACCTAACCGATGACCCTCATCACAGATATAAATACAATCCTCTGGCGGCGGCAATATCGCACCTCCTCCTAAGGCCAAATCTGCCATCACCAAATCATGGTTCGCAACAATACATTCACTTTCTTCAATATCGCCTCGCGCTTTGAAAAAAGGGCACTGATTGACAAATCGACAACGTCGTCCAGTGCACTGCCGACGATCAACCGTTAGTGCTCGCCACTCCATATCTCTAATATGAGTATCCCAAGAATCCCGATCACCATTCCAAGAACCGTCCTCAAGGGCATCCCACATCTCCCGATATAGGCTCTCAGTTTGTGCATTAGGATTAAATTGCTGCTCATCTTCAAATAAGAAAACACCCGCATCCTTAGCTTTAATTGAGTCTAGGCACTGTTCCATCCGAAGATTACAGGCATAACGCCCTCTGCCTTTAACAAGAGCAAAACTATAGTCCCAGTCACAGGCCTCTAGTAGCTCTGGGATATCTTTGTTAACCAACTGTTCCTGCAACGCGATGGTGCCCGTTGAGACGACCACAGTCTTTTTAAGAGCTCTGGCGATAGGTAGGGCGGCAATTAGGTAGCCAACTGTCTTTCCGGTACCAGTACCTGCCTCAATGACTGATAGACGTTTGTCTGCATCATCATGACTAAGACTGTTAGCAATAGCGGCAACCATTTGCTTTTGTCCCAACCTTGGGCGCAAGCCACGCGTTTCAAGGAATTGACGGTAGCCCTGTTGAATCTCATCTCTGACATCAGAATCCAACAATCCTTAGGACTCCTGACCAGTCATAGAGTACTGCAATTGACTATTTACGGGAGCCGCATAGGCGGCAATGGCGATTGCCTGATGATGAAGGGGCATTGCATTAATGCGGGAATTAAATCTATCCTCGGCTAAAGTCCAATCTTCATCTGGCCACTGACTTTTCAATTTATCTAAGGTTTTCTTATCTACAGTACTGCAGTGCATTTTCCAGGCGATAATATTCGTTGGAAACAATTGATAATAAAGATGTATTTGACGGTCGATTTCAGCGGCCAAAAGATCCGCATTCTCATATTTGTCAGTAACCGGTTCACCAAAGGTAATCTGAATCCGGCCCTTATAATCAACGAACCCTTTTTGAATACTGTCGAGATCTTCAAATGGGTCTTTGGTATACGAGATCCCCTCCTGCTGAGCATAAAGTTCACATGCTTTATCTGCATCACAGGGGTCGTACTCATATGAAATAGCTACCGGGATAATATTCAACTCCCCAGTAGCCTGTGCAAAAGATTGATCTGATTCTTTGGACAGCGCTAACATTTTAAGTAAAGCTGTTTCAGTTCTATCGCAACCATTTTTGGCTCTTCCCTCGGCCTGTGCAATCCAAATAGAAATTTCTTCAGTTCTGAGACTATAACGTATGTAACAAGATAGATGCTTTAGAGCCTCAAGCTTATCTCGGCGACCAGTTACCGAGCGTTTTACAATAAAACTACGATTGACGCGCATAAGATCTGAAGCAAAGGGTTTGCTTAACAGATTATCACCAATGGCTATTCGCACAGTGTTCCGCTTTGCTATTGACAGTCCTAAATTGACTAACGCTGGGTCCAAAGCAATATCTCTATGATTGCTCATAAATAGATAGGCACGGTCTGAATCAAGGTTGTCTAGACCGGAGAACTGATAATTATCAGTCGTTCTATCCAAAACTTCCCTTAAACGCTTGGTCATATGTTCCTGAAAATCACTAACCGTAGAAACATCCCTAGTCAATTTAAGAAGACTCCGGCTCAAGAATGGCCTGGCTAGGAAATTAAAAAGATCAGGAACTAGTTTAGTGAGCAATGGGAATTGGCGGGATAATAAAACATCCATCAGTTCAGGATCAGCAATCAATCGTGCTAAAGCCGCGGGCACTTCGCTGTCATTGTACGGACGAATATCGTCGAAATCATTCATTGTCAGTGGACTAATAATTAAAGTTATCTAACTGTTACTTGGGCTTTGGCGGGAATTATACCAGTGCACATCATGTGAAAAATCGTCCACTTTGTGAGCTACATCTAGAACTAAAGCAAATAAAGCCATCCGCACAAGAACCCCATTGTCTGTCTGACGAAAAATGGCCAGATTAGGATTGTCGTCCAAATCGCTATCTAACTCGTTTGCGTCTTTTCGGGAGTCTCTGGGCAGTGGGTGCATAATCACAGTATTCGGCTGACAATACTGGGTGTAAATGGCCTGATTGAGTCTAAATTTACCACGATAGAGATCCGCTTCCTGCTTACTAGAAAAGCGCTCTTCCTGAATCCGTGTTGAATAAGCGATATCAACATCTGCAATGCTCTGCGTCAACTCGTGAGATACAGTGACATCTACACCTGCAGCTCGCATTGATTCAATAATAGAATCAGGCAGAGTAAGCTCTTTTGGTGAAATTAACACCACTCGAATATCGTTGTATAACAACAATAATTTACTGAGAGAGTGCACCGTTCGACCATGACGAAGATCGCCAATCATGGCGACACTTAAGCCATCAATATCACGCCCTTTGTCAGACATTTCTTTGCGGATAGTGTAGAGATCAAGTAGTGCTTGAGTTGGATGTTCGTTTGCCCCGTCACCGCCATTAAGCACTGGTACGCGGCTAGCTGCAGCAAAGTCCGCCACCGATCCCGCCTCGGGATGACGCATACAAATAACATCACTAAACCCCGACAAAACCCTTGCCGTATCCTGCAATGACTCGCCTTTCACAAGTGCTGAATTCTCGAATCCCGCAGTCTCACGAACCTCGCCACCAAGCAAATTAAATGCCGAACCAAAACTTACACGCGTTCGAGTACTGGCCTCGAAAAACATATTCCCGAGAATCGCACCCTCTAGCACCCTGGTGACGCGCTTTCGGAGCGCATAGGGCTCCATTTTGTCAGCCACAGAAAACACGCGATCCACATCTTCACGCTGAAATTGATTGATTGAGAGAATATGCGCGCCGGTAAAGTTCAAGGTTTAACCTCGGTGCAATAAGTTAGTGGGAGGGATTTTAGCCTGTTTCGTCTCTGCACTCTAGTTCGATGATGAAAATTCATCATCAACACTTTTCGTCCACTCAATTAAAGACTCTAAAATAGTCCGCTGTTGTTCAGTCAAATCGTCACCTGATAGCAATTCATTCACCTCTGCCGAAAGTTGTTCAACCGTAATATAACCAGACGAAGCATCAGTCAAACGCCAACGACAAGTTTCTATCCAGCTCTGCCTCTCCTGCTCTGTAAGAGAATCACTGAAGTAGCGAGCACGATAACTTACTAATAACTGGTTGTAGCGACTATCTGAAAAATGAAACCGTTGTTGCGTGAAATTTTCACTAGTTGCGTTTCTCACCTCATCAAGTATTGGACGGTCACTATTAGGCAAAAATCCATCATATAACCTTTGTTCAGCCTCTGTTTTATCTGTAAACGTGCGTTCGCTGAAGACAGAACGCAGTTTGGTTGCTAGATCAACCTGATTGAGCCTTCGCCAATGCTCTTCACAACGATCTACATTAAGATTCAAACGTTTTGCAGTTGCCCCGTCAATCAGCTTATGGGTGGCAACTACCGGCGCCTTATTAACGTGAATAACTTTAAGCGGGATGCGATCTTCACCTTTACTTAAATCATCGCTCGCTGTGAATACCCTATGCGCAATTTCATCCGCTTCCAAACCCATTAAAAGTTCCGGGTCTGCCGACAAATCAACGCAAATAATACCATTGCTATTGGTTGGATGTTTCGCCAGGGGCATCATTATAGCCCCATACATATTGGCCCTCGATAGCATCCCTGAAATATGAAAAAAAGGCTTTCTCTCCTCGAGATTAAGCATTTCTGCTATCACCTTCTTGCTACGATGATTAACCACATAATCAAATAACCGAGGTTGCTTTTGCTTCACTAGTTTAGCCATAGCAATGGTGGCAGTTACATCAGATAAAGCATCATGGGCGGCTTCGTGAGCGATACCGTTGGCTGCCGTTAAATGCTCTAGCCTAAAACTGGGTCGCCCTGGCTCGTGATCCGTCCATTCTATGCCTTCAGGTCGTAATGCCCGCGTCAAGCGCAGCATATCGAGAATATCCCATCGTGAATTTCCATTCTTCCATTCACGCTGGTATGGGTCAAAAAAGTTTCTGTACAAGGCGTATCGGGTAACCTCATCATCAAAACGAATACTGTTATACCCAACGCCGCAAGTACCAGGTAGCGATAGCTCTCTATGTATAGCGTGAATAAACTCTGGCTCTGGTATCCCTTTCTCCATCGCCAACTGCGGGGTAATGCCAGTAATAAGGCAAGCTTGGGCTGATGGCAGGATATCTCGCTGTGGTTGGCAATAAATCACCAAAGGATCACCAATGGGGTTCAGCTCTTCATCAGTCCTAAGCCCAGCAAACTGTGAAGGTCGATCTTTTGCAGGATCAACTCCGAAGGTTTCATAGTCATGCCAGTAAAAAGTATTGGCCATAGGATTCTGGGTAACCAGAGTTAAAAATTAACAATCAGCTCTTTAGTGCAGCTCTATCAAGGCTCAGATGATTCTGCTTCATTTATTACGGACACTGTAGGTTTTGTCGTCGGCTGAATCGAAACAGGCCTCTGCTCTAGCTCATAGATTTTTTGAGTCATACTGCGGCGAAAGCTGTCCATTGCCTCAATCGCATCAGCATTGTTTGTCATTTCGCGATCAGTTTTAGCTAAGGCGGCTCTCAGACGGTTCAACTGATCTATCGTGTCACGTTGCTTTTGATTAGCTTTATCAAGTTCTGCAGTTAAGGCTAAGTAATTAATACTCACATCACTAATACTAGAACTCTCCTTAGCGATTTTCTTTTCCAGCGCTTTGATAGAGTCTTGGAGGGCAATTCGTTTATTAGCTAAAAAGGAAATATCTTTTTTATTATTCGCAATTTTAGTTTTATTAGTATCATTAGCAACACCCCAGAGCTTTCGGATCTCACTCCAGTGTTTTTTTAATTCGTCTTTATGTTTACTAATATTTATCTGCATTGCAGCCCCAGATTGAGTGACTGACTCATCAGTACTACTGAGGCGAGACTCAAGCAAATCAAATCGCTCTTGCAAAGACACATGCTTCTTGAGAAGGTCCTGATATTGGATCCAACCAAACCCACCTCCTAGAATCAAGCCAACAAATGTCAGTATGGCCAAAGTCTTTATGGTTCCAGAGCTACCAGCTGCGCTCTTTGAGCCAGATTGATCACCCCGACCATCAGGCATTTTTCGACCAATCATATCGTCTCGCTCGGCGACAATTGGTGATCTAGGCTTCTTATCCATCGTATCTTTTATTTCCATTGTAAAGAGTAGAGGAGATTGAACATGATTCAATCAGGTTATCTACAAATTATACGCTGATATTGATCAATATATAAAAGCACTACGCATAAAAAAACCGGTGCGCGTTAACTAACACCGGTTTTTAGCATTTAAGCATCACTTAAAGCATATTAATCACAGCAATTAAGACCGCTGTTAACACCAGACTTGATCCTATAACACCATTGACCGTAGTCATTGGTCCTTGCTTACCTTTAAGCGCGTTAATTTCTAATGCAGCAACAATAACTAGAGCGACAATTAGACCGGTACCACCGACAGCACTGCCATAACCGTACCCAGGATAATGAGGCCCCGCAAACATGCCAAATAACATTGGAGCTGAGAATAAAGTGTTAGTTCTCGAGGCTAGCAAAGCTTTGGCACCCGCAGCAGCCTTATCGCCACCTTCTTCAATACCTAAGGCGATCTTCTGTGCAGGCCATATAACCATCCAGACATTAGCTGCCATCAACGTTCCCATAGTGGCGCCGACGATAATATAGTTATTTAGCTGGCCATAGCCATGTACCATACCCAGTAGAATAACACCCGTCACAAATGTCCACATGGCTCCCCACCTGAACCACCAAAGGGCACTTGGAGCTAACTTTTCTTTAGCGTCTGCTAAACCTTCCGCAGATGCCTGCTTGAAGTAGCCGCCTTGAACAAAGTTAAAATAGTAGAGCATCCCAATCCAGGTGATACCAAAGAGCAGGTGACCCCAACGGGTAAGTAAATTTAAAAATTCCATGGTCATGAGTGTTTCCTCGAGAGTTAAAACCCTACAGGTTATAAGTTTAATTCCGTTGTATTATAGTTTTTTTAGCACGTTTTGATAGGCTTTTTATGAAGTTTATATACTTTTTAGTGTAAGAGCCTTTCATTAATAATGGATCAATCTTAGTTAAGTACAAAAACGACCCTTCAAATAATCTCAAATATAAAAAGACAAAAAAAACCCCACTTAAAAGCGGGGTTTTCTTTTTCTATAAAGGTAGCTTACATCATGCCGCCCATACCACCCATACCACCCATGCCGCCCATGCCGCCCATATCTGGCATTCCACCAGCAGCGCCACCTTCTTCAACAACATCAGTAACCATTGCTTCTGTGGTGATCATCAAACCAGCAATCGAGGCAGCTGCCTGTAACGCAGTTCGCGTTACCTTGGCAGGATCAAGAATACCCATATCGATCATATCGCCGTATTCGCCAGAGCCTGCATTGTAGCCAAAGCTTCCTTTGCCTTGTTTTACCTTATCAACTACCACAGAGCCCTCTTCACCAGCGTTTTCTACGATTTGACGCAGAGGCGCTTCCATGGCGCGCAAGGCAATGCCTACACCCACAGTTTGGTCGTTATTATCACCTTGGAGATCAGCAATTTTCTGTAGCACTCGGATCAATGCAACACCACCACCAGCAACAACGCCTTCTTCAACCGCCGCGCGAGTTGCGTGCAGAGCATCTTCAACACGAGCTTTCTTCTCTTTCATTTCGATCTCAGTGGTTGCACCGACCTTAATCACAGCAACACCGCCGGCTAACTTAGCCACACGTTCTTGCAGTTTTTCACGATCATAGTCAGAGCTTGTCTCTTCGATCTGCGCACGAATTTGCTTCACTCGAGCTTCAATTGAATCGTGGGCGCCTGCACCATCAACAATAGTAGTATTTTCTTTGGTCATGCTAACGCGTTTAGCTGTGCCTAAGTGCTCAAGCGTTGCACCTTCAAGATCAAGACCTACTTCTTCTGAAATCACTGTACCACCAGTTAGAATGGCAATATCTTCCAACATTGCTTTACGGCGATCACCAAAACCAGGTGCTTTACAAGCAGAAACCTTAACGATGCCGCGAAGATTATTGACCACCAATGTAGCGAGCGCTTCACCCTCGACATCTTCAGCAATAATCAATAGTGGCTTACCCGCTTTAGCAACTGCTTCAAGGAGAGGTAAAAGCTCACGAATGTTTGAGATTTTCTTGTCAGCTAAAAGGATAAGAGGACTCTCTTGCTCAGTACTCATGCTCTCTTGGTTGTTAATGAAGTAAGGAGACAAATAACCGCGATCAAACTGCATACCTTCAACAATATCCAACTCATTCTCTAGACCACTTCCCTCTTCAACAGTGATTACTCCTTCTTTGCCGACTTTTCCCATTGCGTCAGCAATGATGTCACCAATGTGGGTATCGCTGTTCGCCGAGATAGTTCCTACCTGAGCGATTTCTTTGTTGTCTGCACATGGCTTGGCGATAGCTGCAATTTCAGCAGTCGCTGCAATTACCGCTTTATCGATTCCACGCTTAAGGTCCATTGGGTTCATGCCGGCAGCAACCGACTTCAAACCTTCTTGGATGATAGTTTGTGCAAGAACAGTTGCTGTAGTAGTTCCATCACCTGCATCATCAGACGCTTTGGATGCAACTTCTTTAACCATCTGTGCGCCCATATTCTCAAACTTATCTTGTAATTCGATTTCTTTGGCTACAGAAACACCATCTTTAGTCACCGTTGGTGCACCAAAAGATTTATCTAAAACAACATTACGCCCTTTCGGCCCCAATGTTACCTTTACCGCATCTGCCAAAACATTAACGCCGTTGAGCATGCCTTGACGAGCATTGTTGCCAAATTTTACTTCTTTAGCTGCCATGATTATTTCCTTCTCAATTCTGTTTCAAAAATTCAATTAAAATTTACGCGTCGATGACGGCTTTAATATCGCTTTCACTAAGGATGATGAGTTCTTCACCATCAACATCAATTTTGTCATTGCCAGCATACTGTCCAAATACAACAGTATCGCCAACCTTAACATCTACAGCTCGCACATCACCGTTATCAAGGATTCGGCCACTGCCCACAGCAACAACTTGGCCTTGATTGGGTTTTTCTTGCGCAGAACCAGGCAATAAAATGCCCCCTGCAGTAGTTTGTTCTTCTTCTTCGCGACGAACGATAACTCGGTCGTGTAATGGGCGAATTTTCATAGTTTTCTTCTCCAATTAATCTTTCTACAGTTGTCGAGTTAAGTTGCGAAGTTGATCACTTCGCAAGTGTTTATACATATGGTGACACAGTGGTAGTTTTTCAAGGGTAAAACCCGAATTTTTTACTTTAAATATGCTTTTAATCTAAATCTTTTCGCTCCCAGGCCTCTCCCTCAAATACCTCCCCGTCTGCAGCGCCGTTATGTCCTGATGTTTGCTGCCCAGAACCGGGTTGAAAACCCGCATTTTGAGTACCCGCCACAACCATGTTTTTCATGATACGTTTTGCAAAAAGCACTCTAATTGGCGGTATCAATCCGGCAAAACCAATAACATCGGTGAAAAATCCTGGCGTTAGCAGTAACGCTCCAGAAACCGCGAGAATAAATCCCTCGGCAATTTCCGTTGTTGGCAACTGTCCCTCTTGTAGTTTTTGACGCCCTCGCCACAAGGTAGCAAATCCTTGTTCCCGCAAAAGCCCAGCGCCCACCACCGCGGTCAACAGCACTAACCCTATGGTAGGCAGGGCTCCAATTTGAGAGCCCACAGAGATCAACAGCCACATCTCTAAAACGGGCATTACGATAAAGAGCAGTAATAGGTACCTCACAGGCAACTCCTTTCATTAGTTCTATTAATGTTAATTGGGGTAGTTTGCACTATTTCAACTAATCACTGAATAGCGTAGTCTTAAGACATGGATGATATGACATCTGAACAACGCTTTTATAGCATTATTCAGCAGATACCATCGGGTTGCGTAGCGACCTATGGGCAGGTTGCTGAGTTAGCAGGATTGCCTGGCTGTGCAAGAATGGTTGGTCGAACATTAAGCCAATTGCCAAGTGGCAGCCAGCTACCCTGGCATAGGGTAATTGCCGCATCAGGCAAGATTAGTTTGCCAGAAGATAGCGAGTCTTTTTTAAAGCAAAAAGAAAAATTATTAATTGACGGCATTGAGATTAACCACAATCGCGTTAATCTCAACCACTATCAGTGGCAACCGTGATTTAATAGACCGTACTAGATTTGGCTTTTTCGGACAATGAGGTCATTAATGAATTCTCTCAGTATCAGACGAGCAATGCTTAATCGGCGCATGTTGATTTGCATTTTTACGGGATTCGCCTCCGGGATGCCTCTGTATGTCCTAATTTCGCTGGTACCCGCATGGTTAAGGACTGAGGGCGTAGGACTCAAAGAAATTGGGTTTTTCGCTCTCATAGGCCTCCCTTATATATGGAAATTTGTCTGGTCACCACTACTCGATCGCTACTCTTTATCGCTATTTACTTACAAACCAGGGTTGCGCCGCAGTTGGATGCTCTCTACACAGGTATTGTTACTGGTTACCATCGGTACCCTCGGCTTTCTAGACCCGCTAACCCAACTCTGGCCTATCGCTTGGTTGTGCTTGGGTATCGCCTTCCTAAGCGCGACTCAAGACATAGTTTTGGATGCCTATCGCCGGCAAATACTCCCCGATCAGGAGTTAGGCCTAGGCAATTCGATCCACGTTAATGCTTACAGAGTGGGCGGATTAATTCCAGGATCTCTGTCCTTGGTGCTTTCAGACTTCCTGCCCTGGGAAACCGTCTTTTTAATTACCGCTGCCTTTGTCCTGGCGGGTATAGCGTTAACACTGTCAATTAAAGAGCCTCCTTGCACCCACCAACAGCCGGCCACCTTACAAGCAGCCATAGTGGAACCCTTTAACGAATTTTTTTCTCGACAAGGGGTTCAACAGGCGCTGCTTATTTTGGCGTTTATGTTGTTGTACAAGCTGGGGGACAGTATGGCAACCGCTCTGGCTACGCCCTTCTATTTAGACATGGGCTTTAGTAAAACTGAAATTGGTATAGTAGCAAAACAAGCGGCGCTATGGCCGATGATTATCGGCGGTATTGCCGGCGGAATTCTAATGCTCAAAATTGGTATAAACCGAGCTCTATGGTTATTTGGCTTTGTGCAGATTATTTCTATCTTAGGTTTTGCTGTTCTAGCCCGTGTTGGTGGAGGATTGTGGCTTCTCGGGCTGGTTATCGGCTTTGAGTACCTAGGGGTTGGCCTTGGAACAGCAGCCTTTGTCGCCTTTATTGCTCGCACAACAAATCCAGCATTTGCCGCTACTCAATTTGCCTTATTTACTGCATTAACTGCAGTGCCTCGCACTGTTGCGAGTGCCGCCACCGGAATCATCGTTGAAGGAGTTGGATGGGAGAATTTCTTTTATATGTGTACCCTGATTGCTATTCCTGGAATGCTTTTACTGTTCAAGGTAGCGCCATGGAATGAGGAAACATATTAACTTTTCAAAATATTTTTGAAATAAGCCCAATCAAACGCAGGCCCCGGGTCAGTTTTTCTCTCTGGAGCTATATCACTATGGCCTAGTATTCTCTCATTGTTCACAGCTGGGTATTCTCCGAGAATACACTGGGTTACTTCTACTAATTGCTGATATTGAGCCTCTGTGTAGGGCTCAGTATCCGTTCCCTCTAGTTCAATACCAATGCTAAAGTCATTACAGGCCGCTCGCCCATCAAACTCTGACACCCCCGCATGCCATGCACGTTGATGGAAAGGCACAAATTGTGTCACCTCTCCTTTTCTGTCAATAAGCAGATGAGCTGACACCTTGAGATCAGAGATCTCAGCAAAATAAGGATGCCCCTTAGGGTCTAAATTATTGGTGAACAATTCTGCAACATGACCACCACCAAACTGACCCGGCGGCAAGCTAATATTATGAATGACCAACAGGCTAATATCTGCGGGGTTTGGCCGCAAATCAGCGTTGGGTGATACCAATACTGTTGCTGTTGATAACCAGCCATCGTGAATTCGCATGTTGTGTCTCGGTGGTTTTTTTGGTCAGTGTAGAGTTATTGAAACAGATCAGTGGAGTAAAGCCAAACAACCATTTAATGATACAATCTCGGGAAAATTAAAAAGGGAGATAAAGTAACTTGAGCACTTTACTTGAGGACACCCTCGCCGACATAGCACCCTGTGTTGAACGGGCGCTCAAAGAAGATATAGGCACTGGTGACATAACCGCTAAACTCATTCCTGAGCAACAGTATGCCAGAGGTGAAGTCCTATGCAGAGAGCATGCGGTTATCTGCGGTTGCGCGTGGGTTGATGAAGTTTTCAAGCAGTTGGATCCCAAAACAAGTATTGATTGGCTGGTACAAGACGGTGACGAGGTTGCACCAGACCAAGTACTCTTCACCCTCAGCGGTAGTGCACGGGTTTTACTAACTGGCGAGCGAACCGCACTTAATTTCTTACAGCTGCTCTCTGGTACTGCCACACTAGCAAGGCAGTATGCCTCACTCACCGAGAGCAGCGAGGTCAAGATACTGGACACACGCAAAACGATACCTGGGCTGCGCTTAGCCCAAAAATATGCTGTTGCCGTGGGCGGTTGTAATAATCATCGAATTGGATTGTATGACGCTTTTTTAATCAAAGAGAATCACATTGCAGCTTGCGGGGGCATTGCTCTTGCGGTGGCTAAAGCCCGTGAGATCGCTCCAGAAAAAGTCGTGGAAGTTGAAGTGGAAAACCTAGATGAGCTAAACGAGGCCTTGGATGCTCAAGCAGATGTGGTGATGCTAGACAATTTTTCGCCTAGCGATATCGATAACCTAAAACACCTCAACTTTGGTGAAACCAAAATTGAGGTGTCCGGTAATATTACTGATGAAACCGTCAAGCACTACATTAACTCTGCGGTGAATTACATCTCATCTGGCAGTCTCACCAAGCATGTTCAGGCTACTGACCTATCTATGCGTCTTTTATAGATTTTAGCAATATTTGTAGGTTGTTAGGCAGGTTCCGGAACTGGTCCAAACTAAGCTTCCATTTGCCGCAAAAGGACTTAGCACATAGGTTGCGCCATCAACAGTCGCTGCACCTTCAACGGTAATTGCACTACTGGCGGCTATGGACGCAGCCGCAACATTGACCCCTCCTATAACGCTTAACTCATTACGGTCTAACTCTGGCCAAGTGTTACAAGCAGGCAGGGACTTATTAAGCTGAAAACAGAGCTCTACTGACGTTTTCACTGCAGCAGCGGCTGAGACCACTTCTGCGAACTTAGCCTTTTTCGTATAATTTGAATAAGCTGGCAGGGCTAAAGAAGATAAAATCCCAATAATTGCTACAACAATCATCAACTCAATAAGAGTAAAGCCTTTTTGCCTAACGCTAAGATTCATAAAACCTCCAAAAGATGAAGCGTAAACTGGTTTCTAGGGCGCGCCAACAGATCACTAA
>ENA-OWNS01000673-OWNS01000673.1-marine-metagenome-genome-assembly--contig:-NODE-673-length-15167-cov-4.812326_pt1 | contig 15167 bp, 14 predicted proteins | sample MGYA00238137_ERZ651772 | MGnify/ENA primary metagenome ERZ651772 (study PRJEB26903, sample SAMN06264699) | marine metagenome | isolation source: Columbia River Estuary | place: USA:Columbia River Estuary... | reverse complement strand
AATCCCATTATTAAATCTTGTGCATCTAATATCGAGATGGACATTGAAAAAACGAGTAGTAAGGCAGAGAATACATGTTTGTTTTTCATATCAATAAAAATTAGTTTCTTAAAAATACAAAAAATGAATACTTTCTGTATTAGTTAGATTTAAAATTTCTTTACAGGTCAAAAATAGTATAACGATCACCCCCCAGAGCACTCAACAATAATTGATGCTGATGTTGGAAATAACGGGTTGTAATTTGGATTACTCGGAGTATTTATAAAGTTTTTATTTTCACAGACCCCACAAACAACTTCTTCGTCGCTTTGTAAAATCTCATTAACGTAAATCGCTTCATAACAATTATTTGATGTGTCCTGAGGGTCATCATTGTCGCTGCAAGACACCATGACGATTCCTAATACCATCAAGAGTTTATTCATGTAACGTTCCATTTTTATATTATAATTATTATTACCGTACTTTAAATTCATCTCGCTCTTATATGAAAATTCATACGTCACCACTCATAAACACCGTGAATGACATAACTATTAAAGATTTAGTGACTTTCAGAGAACTTCAACTCACCCAATCGCAGTGCTTTTTCAATCAATAAGTAATACTTGATTTTATTAATTTCAAAATATAATTTAGCATCATTTTCAGTATCAACTTTTGAAATAGCGACTCTTATATTTACTAAATTCATATCTCTAATAATTTTGTTTTGATCAGAAAAAACACTTTTCCATTTAATGGTAAATGTACTTTTCCTGAGTCCATTATGATACCCAATTGGTGCCCCTAATTGAATTCTATCACCAACTTTATAGGTATGTCCTGAGCTTGATTTATAAGAATCTTGAGCATATAACAAAGATGTCAACACTGTAAAACTAAGCACTATTATAATTTTTTTCATAAGATCACATTTTTTACAGTATAATTTTGAAAGTCGAATAATTTAGTTTTAAACATACATCAAGGTCATTTGGAATCAAAAATCAACAGATCCTTTAATAATACTCTCAACAATTTCTGGATTTAACAACGTACTTGTATCACCAAGGTCAGTGGTGTCTTTATGTGCTATTTTACGTAAAATACGTCGCATGATTTTACCAGAACGTGTTTTAGGCAATCCCTCTGTGAATTGTATTTTATCCAATTTCGCAATAGGTCCAATGTGTTCAGTAATAATTTGATTTATTTCTTTTCGTAGATTAATTTGGTTTCTAGATTCACCCGAATCTTTTAAGATAACATAACCATACAACGCATTTCCTTTTACATCATGAGGAAAACCAACTATAGCAGACTCAGCAACTGCAGGATGTTCATTAACTGCATCTTCAATTGGTGCAGTACCCAAGTTATGACCCGATACGATGATAACGTCATCAACACGTCCTGTGATTCTGTAATATCCGACTTCATCTCTTAAAGCACCGTCTCCAGTGAAATACATATCTTGAAAAGATGAAAAATATGTTTCTTTGTAGCGCCGATGATTTCCCCAAATAGTTCTTGCCATACTCGGCCAAGGAAATTTAATACACAAACGACCACTTACCCGGTTTCCAATTAATTCATTGTTATCTTCATCCATAAGACACGGTTGAATACCAGGGAATGGCAGTGTCGCATAAGTTGGCTTTGTCGGTGTTACATAGGGTATTGGCGATATCATGATGCCTCCTGTCTCAGTTTGCCACCAAGAATCAATGATTGGAGCATTTTTCTTTCCAATATTATCATTATACCAATGCCAAGCCTCTTCATTTATAGGCTCACCGACAGATCCTAAAACCTTTATAGATGACAAATTATATTTTTCCACCATCTCTAATCCTTGTTTAGCAAGTGCTCGTATTGCTGTAGGTGCAGTATAAAACTGATTAACTTTGTGTTTTTGAACAATTTGCCAAAAGCGTCCAAAATCAGGATAACTTGGCACACCTTCATACATCAAGGTCGTAGCACCATTTGCCAATGGACCATAAACAATATAACTATGACCAGTTATCCATCCGATATCTGCTGTGCACCAGTAAATATCATCTTCTTTGTATTGAAAGGCATTTTTAAAAGAATATGCGGCGTAGACCATATAACCTGCTGTGGTATGTACCATACCTTTCGGCATACCTGTTGACCCTGATGTATATAAAATAAATAAAGGATCTTCTGCATCCATGACCTCTGCTATCCGCTCTGGTGAGGCCACATCTAATAATGGCTGTAACCATTTATCACGACCTTCTTTTAATTGTATTTCACATTGTGTTCTTTTCACAACTAGGACCGTTGAAACCCCGTCACAACTTTCCAATGCCTCATCAACAATACTCTTTAAATCAATGATTTTTGCTCCTCGGAATGATCCATCACTAGTAATCACCATTTTACAATCAGAATCGTTTATCCGTGTGGCTAGGGCATTAGATGAGAAACCAGCAAAAACGACGGAATGTATGGCTCCTATCCTCGCACATGCCAACACGGCAATGGCGAGTTCAGGAATCATAGGTAGGTATATACAGACACGGTCCCCTTTATTTATTCCCTCATCTTTTAAAACATTCGCAAATTTATTGACACGATCATACAATTGTTTGTAAGAGATGTGCTCAGCAGGCTCATTTGGATTATTAGGCTCAAATAAGATCGCTGTTTTATTGCCACGAGTCGCTAAATGTCTGTCAATACAATTTTCGGTAATATTTAATTGTGCCCCTTCAAACCAGGTTACTTTTGGTTGAGAAAAATCCCATGCCAATACCTTGTTCCATTTTTTTCGCCAAATAAAATGCTCTTCTGCTATTTCTTCCCAAAAACTTTCTGGATTCTCGATTGACTTTCTGTAAACTTGAAAATATTCTTCAAGATGCTTAATATGATAGTTACTCATGACGTTTGTACAATAAAATATAACATTAATGATTTGATGGTTTACTTGCTCCTAAAGGAATTCTTATATTTTCAACAATTTCTTGAACATCTAAAGGTGGTGCTTTGGTAAATTTCATTACAACAATAGATACAATAAAATTAACACACATAGCCACGGCACCAAATCCTTCCGGAGAGATACCAAACCACCATTGTGATTTATCAGGGATCACGCCACCTATCAAACCAAACTTAAATTTCATGATATAAAAAAGCATTAACACAATACCTACGAGCATGCCTGTCACAGCTCCCTCTTTATTCATACGCTTGTAAAAGATTCCTAGCACGATGGCGGGAAAAAATGAGGCAGCTGCAAGACCAAACGCTAATGCTACCACCGCAGCCACAAAGTCGGGTGGGTTAATTCCAAAATATCCTGCAACGCATACAGCTCCGATAGCAGATATCCGCGCAATAATTAACTCTAATTTTTCAGAAATATTTGGATAGTATACATTTTTTATCAAATCATGTGAAACTGATGACGAAATAACTAGTAATAAACCTGCTGCAGTCGATAGTGCTGCAGCTAAACCACCCGCTGCAACTAAAGCGATAACCCAATTTGGTAACTCAGCAATTTCAGGATTCGCCAAAACCATAATATCTCTATCAACTACCAATTCATTTTCAATTTCATTGGCATTATATTGTATTAAACCATCATTATTTTTGTCTTGAAACGTGATTAAACCAGTTGATTCCCATTTTTTAAACCAATTAGGGACTGTTGTATATGGTTGATTCGACACAGTTTCAATCAAATTTGTGCGTGCAAATACAGCTACTGCAGGTGCAGTGGTATATAAAACAGCTATTAGTAACAGTGCAATACCTGCAGATTTTCGCGCATCTTTGACTCGTTTTACTGTGAAAAAACGAACGATCACGTGAGGTAAACCTGCTGTTCCGACCATCAAAGCCAAGGTGATAGCGAAAACATCAATTAATGATTTTGAACCTTCTGTATATTTATGAAATCCCAAATCAGTACTCAACCCGTCAAGTTTATCCAATAAAAATGTTCCAGGCTGATCAATTAATTCACTTCCAAATCCGAGTTGAGGTACCGGGTTACCCGTCATTTGAATTGAAATAAAAATAGCTGGTACCATAAAAGCAAAAATGAGAACACAATATTGAGCTACTTGTGTATACGTAATTCCTTTCATACCCCCTAAAACCGCATAAAAAAGGACAATAAGCATGCCGATAATAACTCCTGTATTAATATCAACTTCTAAAAAACGTGAGAACACGATACCAACACCCCTCATCTGTCCTGCAACATAAGTAAATGATACTAGCAAAGCACAAAATACAGCTACAATCCTGGCTGTGTTAGAATAATAACGGTCTCCAATAAAATCTGCGACTGTAAACTTTCCAAATTTTCTTAAATATGGAGCCAAAAGCAGTGCTAAAAGAACATAGCCTCCTGTCCATCCCATCAAGTAAACAGCACCATCATAACCTGAAAACGAAATTATACCAGCCATCCCAATAAAAGAAGCAGCACTCATCCAGTCTGCGGCTGTGGCCATACCATTTGCCCAAGGAGACACTCCACCACCAGCAACATAAAATTCTTTTGTCGAACTAGCTCTTGACCAAATAGCAATTCCAATGTATAGTGCAAATGTCAGACCAACTAAAATATAGGTCCAATATTGAACATCTAAGGTTTCAAACATGAGGTATCTATTCGTCAAATCCATACTTTTTATCTAAACGATTCATCAACAATATGTAGACAAAAATCAAAATCACAAAAACATAGATTGATCCTTGTTGTGCAAACCAAAACCCAAGTTTGAAACCTCCAATTTTAAAAGAATTTAAAAAGTCTTTAAAAATAATCCCTGCTCCATAAGACACAAAAAACCAAACTAATAGTAGTATCAAAACATACTGTATGTTTTTTTTCCAATAAGCTTTTGCCTTCTCTTGACTTGTCATATTTCAGGTTTTTTTAATCGTTTCTTGTAGGCAATTAGCTCCTGAATGACTTTAGGTGCTAAAATAATCGTAGATAGCATAGTGGGTATCGCCATTAACGCGAATACTCCATCAATCAAATTTATCATGGCACTTAATGAGGTCGTTGCGCCTAGGAGAATGCTGATAATATAAAAATAATTGTAATAATGTTTTTTATTTGCTCCAATTAAAAAAGACATACATTTTGTTCCATAATATGAGTATGAAAATAACGAAGAAATACTAAAAACGGCAATGCATACAAGAAGTAAATATTTTCCAAAACCTGGCATAGCAGCTCCAAAAGCGGAGGCCGTTAAACTCACACCATTATCAGCAGTCGTTTCCCATACACCTGTCACTAAAATTGCTAAAGCAGTTAACGTACACACAATCAATGTGTCTATGGCGGGTCCTAACATCGCTACGAGACCTTCACGAACGGGCTCATCCGTCTTTGCAGCGCCATGAGCTAAAGGTGCTGTACCCAAACCAGCCTCATTTGAAAATGCTCCACGTTTAATACCATGTAATATAAGTGCACCAACGACACCTCCCAAAAAGGTATCTTCTTTTGGGTAATAATCTGCTGCAAAAGCATCTGTAATTATCAATGTTAAATAATCAGGCACAACCTCCATATTAACACATAAGATGATCAGGACCGCTACAAAATACAACAACACCATCGCCGGCACCATTTTGGAAGCTGTTTTACTAATTCTTTGTAATCCTCCTAAAATTACTACTCCTGTGATAACAGCTAAAATAATTCCTATAATTAAATTTGATTTAAAACCAACAGCAATATTATTTGGTACCAATAAAATATCATTTACTGCTTGAGTTAGTTGATTCACATTAAAAACTGGTAAAGCTCCAATCATACAACAAACACTAAACATGACAGCGAGAGGCTTCCAAGCAGTCCCCAAGCCTTCCATTATGATGTACATAGGACCTCCTTGTACCTCTCCTGCACTATCTTTACCTCTGTACATTATTGAAAGTGTGGAAGTAAAAAACTTCGTAGACATACCTATAACTGCGCTTATCCACATCCAAAATACTGCTCCTGGACCACCAATCGATATAGCTACGGCAACTCCAGCAATGTTTCCCATACCTATGGTAGAAGACAATGCTGTAGTTAGAGCTTGAAAGTGAGTTATATGACCCGGATCGCTTTCATCATCATACTTTCCTCTTAACACCTTGATAGCATGAATAATTAATAAAAAAGGAATAAATCTTGATTGAATTAGCAAGTAAAGTCCTCCACCTACAAGCAAAATTAATAACGGTAATCCCCAAACTGCACTTGAAAATGCCGCTGTTAATTCGTTGAGTATATCCATAGATAAGATCTTTTAATAAAGTTCTAAAAGTAATAAAGTAGAATGAAACATTTTAAAATGTTGATAATTTCTTTTGACTTTGACATCTTGATTTTGATTCATAACATTTTATAGACTAATTTTAGTGCACAACTTTTTATTATAATACCTATGAATTTACAATTTAAAACTGTTATCACACTTCTCATTTTATGTTTTGGCTTGAATACTTTTGGTCAAGAATCCATGAGACGTTGGCGAAAAATGAATCAGGTTAGGAATGATAAATTTGATTTAATTTTACCTGAGGTCATGCGAGAAAACAACATTGACATGTGGATTATAACGAATCGAGAAGGTAATTTTGATCCACTATATTCAGATATGGGAGAAGGTTATGTGAGCTCAACTGGCTATTATATTTTTACTGATAACGGTGGTGATCGGATAGAAAGAGCTGTCCTAGGTATTGGCGGCTATTTACTAGAAAAAAGTAATGCTTTTGATTATTTTGGATCATCTGCAGAACTTCTGGAGTTTGTTCAAACTCGAAATCCAAAATCAATTGGTTTAAATATGTCTAAGAACTTTGGAGGAGCAGATGGTCTAACGCACACTGCGTATATAGAATTAGTTGAATTACTTGGGCCAGAGTTAAAAAAAAGATTTGTATCTGCTGAAAAATTAGTTTCTGATTTTAGGTCCCGTCGTGTTGCTAGTGAAATAGCTATCTATGGAGAAGCGGGAGACTTATCCTACACAATTGCTGAACGCGCTTTTTCAAATGAGATTATTACACCAGGAATTACCACTCTGGAAGATGTAGCTTGGTGGATGAAAGAGCAGCAATTTAAATACAACTTAGAGTCGTCTTTTGGTATGCCCTCAGTATATATTACTGGACCAAATGGTGTTGAAGCAACTTCCTCTGACAGAATTATTCAACGTGGTGACCTCCTAATGATTGATTGGGGTGTTGGCCTTATGAATATGTACACAGACATGAAGCGTATGGCTTATGTCCTCAAAGAACACGAAACTCGTGTTCCCGAAAGTATTCAAAATGCATTTAATAAAGGTGTCAAAGTAAGGACCATAATAAAAAACTCTATTAAATCCGGTGTTACAGCCCAAGAAGCTGAAACTTCTATATATGAAGCTCTCACGAAGGCAGGGTTTAATAAAATGAAAGCATTTAATGCCTCAACTGACTTAGATAAAACAGACGTAATTATTGGTTGTCATTCTGTAGGAAATTGGGGACATGGCATCGGGCCATCCATCGCTTTTTTTAATCCGATACGATTAAATTATGTGCTAAAACCAACCAACCTCATTTCAATCGAGTTATTTGCATATACTAAAATTCCTGAGTGGGATGGTAAAAAATTAAGAGTACCCCTCGAGGATGATGCGATTATCACTGAACGTGGCGTTGAATGGCTTTATCCCATCAATCCGCGTATCTTAATTATAAAATGAAAGGAAGGTCATTTTTAAGTCTGAAAGGATATCGGTTATTTAGAAAAGTAATTTAAAACATTTGCTTCAATACGCTTGTCGATATTGGAAACATCAGCTTTGATGAATGATTCCCCAAGTATGTTTTCGTATAATTCAATGTAACGATTTGAAACAGTTTCTATATACCCGTCAGTCATTATTGGAACAACTTGTCCTTTTAAACCTTGAAAGTTGTTAGTAATTAACCACTGTCTCACAAACTCTTTTGATAACTGCTTTTGAACCTCTCCATTGTCCTGTCTTTCTTGATATCCTTCTAAATAAAAATAACGAGAAGAGTCTGGTGTATGAATCTCATCAATCAAAACAATTTTTCCTTCTTTAGTTTTTCCAAATTCATATTTTGTATCAACCAAAATTAGGCCTCGTGATTGTGCAATATCAGACCCCCTTTGAAACAATTTCCGTGTGTAATCTTCTAATATTGCATAATCTTTCTCTGAAACAATCGCTTTATTTAAAATATCCTCACGTGATATATCTTCATCGTGAGCACCCATTTCTGCTTTGGTTGCAGGAGTTATAATTGGATTTGGAAATGCATCGTTTTCTTTCATCCCCTCAGGCATATTAACGCCACATAATTCGCGTTTTCCTGATTTATACTCTCGAGCTGCGTGTCCAGACAAATATCCCCTGATAACCATTTCGACTTTGAATGGTTCACATAAGTGTCCGATAGCAACATTTGGATCTGGTGATGCCACTAACCAATTAGGCACCAAATCTTCAGTCGCTTTCATCATATTAGTAGCAATCTGATTCAATATCTGCCCTTTAAAAGGGATTCCTTTAGGCATAACGACATCAAAAGCACTGAGACGGTCTGTAGCAATCATTACTAACAATTCGTCCTGAATATTATAAACTTCTCGAACTTTCCCTTTGTAAACTCCTCTAAGATTTGGAAATCTAAAATTTGTACTCGTAATTGTTTGACTCATCTATGGGCTAATCTCTATTTTCAATATTTTTGTAAGCAGCAATGACCTTTTTAACTAATTTGTGACGAATGACATCTTTGTCGTCAAGAAATATGATACCAACACCTTGAACATCTTTTAATATTAACAAGGCTTCTTTTAACCCTGAAATTGTGCGACGTGGTAAATCAATTTGACCAGGATCTCCGGTTAATAAAAATTTTGCATTTTTACCCATTCTTGTCAAAAACATTTTCATCTGGGCATGTGTTGTGTTTTGTCCCTCATCAAGAATCACAAATGCGTTGTCTAAAGTTCGTCCTCTCATAAAAGCTAGTGGTGCTATTTGTATCACTCCCTTTTCAATGTATCCTTCCAACTTCTCATGTGGAATCATATCCCTTAAAGCATCATATAAAGGTTGCATGTAGGGATCTAATTTCTCTTTCAAATCACCAGGTAGAAAGCCTAAATTCTCTCCTGCCTCAACAGCTGGACGTGTTAATATAATTCGCTTTACTTCCTTATTTTTCAGGGCCATGACAGCCAGTGCAACACCCGTGTAAGTTTTACCTGTTCCAGCTGGTCCTATTGCAAACACCATGTCATTTTTACGCATACTCTCTACCAATTTACGTTGATTGGCAGTCTGAGCCTTTATTAATTTCCCTCCAACACCATGCACCAAGACTTGACCACTCAATTCGGATGTTTGATAATCATCACTACTTTGGCTAGTCAAAACACGCTCGATAACATTTTCATCCAACTTATTGTATTTACCGAAATGCGTCATGAGCATTGTCAGTCTTCGATCAAATTCTTCTAAAAGTTCTTCATCACCAAAAACTTTTAATTTATTCCCTCTTGCGACAATTTTTAATTTTGGAAAGTACTTTTTTAATAATTCAATATTCGCATTTTGCGCACCGAAAAATTCCTTTGGGCTTATCTCTTCAAGCTCGATAATTAATTCATTCAAATACTTAAATATTTTATGTGGAAAATCTTTTTGTATTCCTTAGTTTTGTATGGTATAAAAGTACAAAAATTACCGTCAATACGGTTAAAAAAAGATATCAATATTTTTGTCATGCCAATAATTACATTAACCACTGATTTTGGAGAAAAAGACCATTTCGCCGGTGCTATAAAAGGAGCAATTTATAGTGAAATGCCTGAAGTCAAAATCGTTGATATCTCACATTCTGTTTCTCCATTCAATATTCCTGAGGCTGCTTACATTATTCAAAATGCATACAGTAGTTTTCCAAAAGGAACCATACATATCATAGGTATTGACTCTGAAATAAATAAAGAAAACAAGCACATAGCGATTAAATTGGATGACCACTATTTTATTTGTGCAAATAATGGTATTATGAGTATGGTTTGCTCAGAAATTGCTCCTGAAAAAATTGTAGAAATAAATATTCATGACAAACTCCCTACAAGTTTTCCTGTTTTAGATGTATTTGTAAAAGTTGCATGTCACATTGCAAGAGGTGGTACCCTCGAAATTATTGGTAAATTAATTACTGATATTAAACCAATAAAAAACATTCTCCCTTTTGTAAATGATGATAAAAACCAAATAATAGGAAATGTGATCTACATTGACAATTACGGTAATGTCGTCACAAACATTAAACAGAGTTTTTTTGAAGCCATACAAAAAGGTCGCAAATTTGAAATTTCTGCAAGACATTATAAATTTAAAACAGTCTTTTCAAAATATAGCGATGTGGTTGACTTTAATTCACCAGAAGATAAGCGATTTGACGAAGGCAAAGGATTGGTAGTTTTTAATTCATCCAATTATCTTGAAATCGCTGTCTACAAGAGCAACAGTTCAACGGTTGGAAGTGCTACAACATTAATGGGTTTGAACATGAGAGATACCGTTTCTGTTAATTTCATCAATGACTAATTTTAATAATATTTGACAATGTCCTTGTTTAAAATAACACATACAATTCGCTGTAACCTAGATAAATTTAATCTCAATTTTTGTTAATAAGTTTGTTTCCTTTATTAACTAGTAAGAGATATATTTGTATTAATTGTACACTGATTATAAACCAAAGCGATACCAATGAAATTTATAGTATCTAGTACCTATTTGCTTAAGCAATTACAAGTGTTGGGTGGTGTTATTAATAACTCGAACACCTTGCCTATCTTGGATAATTTTCTTTTTAACTTACAGGATACAACTTTGACTGTATCTGCCAGTGACTTAGAAACAACGATGTCATCTACCTTAGATGTTGAAAGTGATAGTTCTGGAAATATTGCTATTCCAGCTAAATTGCTTTTAGATATTTTAAAAACATTTCCTGAACAACCTTTAACGTTTATCGTAGAGGACAATAACACCATTGAAATAAGTTCCAATCATGGTAAATATGCACTCGCTTATGCCAATGGAGATGAGTTTCCAAAAGCATTAGAGCTGGACAATCCGAGCAGGACCACGATCAGCGGTGATGTTTTGGCAACTGCAATAAGTAAAACCATTTTTGCTGCTGGAAATGATGATCTTCGTCCAGTTATGAGTGGTGTTTTTTTTCAATTTTCAACTGACAATCTAACCTTTGTTGCAACTGATGCTCACAAGCTAGTAAAATACACACGTAGTGATGTGGCAGCAAGTGAAACTGCAGAATTTATCATGCCTAAAAAGCCATTAAATCTTTTAAAAGGAATTTTATTAGGATCTGAAGAAGATGTTAAGGTTGAATATAATGACTCTAATGCTAAATTTACTTTTGAAAATTCTGTTCTTATTTGTAGACTTATTGATGGTAAATATCCAAATTACGAAGCGGTTATTCCTAAAGAAAACCCAAATAAGTTGAGTATTAGCAGAAATCAATTTTTAAATTCGGTTAAGCGTGTCTCTATTTTTTCAAATAAAACAACACACCAAATACGATTAAAAATTGCGGGTGCTGAATTAAACATATCAGCTGAAGATATTGATTACAGTAACAAGGCAGAAGAACGTTTGACTTGCGATTACCAAGGCGATGACATGCAAATTGGTTTTAATTCTCGTTTTTTAACTGAAATGTTAAATAATTTAAATGCGAATGACGTTCAACTTGAGATGAGCTTACCAAATCGTGCAGGTATTTTAACACCCATTGATGGATTAGACGAGGGGGAAAAAGTGACGATGCTTGTTATGCCAGTGATGTTAAATAGTTAATGATATTATCACAGAAAAGAAAAGCTCACCTTACGGTGAGCTTTTTTATTATCTCAACTAACTAACTAACTAACTTAACAATGAGATAATTTTAAAATAACTGAAATTTATGCATCCAACTCACGTTTATGTCATGATTTCATATTTATGTGTCATACTAGTTCTCCCACCTACTTTAAAAATGTGATTGTCAGTGGATATACAGGAATCTCTCCATTACTTGCCTTTAAGGCATTCATAATTGGTAACACAATAGACACCAATCCTAACGCTATTAAACCTATTAATCCAATACCTAAAAATAATATTAAGGGTATGCACACAACGGAATAAACAATTAGGCTTAATTGAAAATTGACAATGTTTTTTCCATGTCTATCCATATCATGGACTTTTCCCTTATTTGTAAACCATATAATCAATGGTATTATCAAGCTCCCACCACTCACTAACAGTGTTATTAACTGACTTAAATGTGTTATGACGATAAGTTGCCTATCTTCTCTCATGTGAACAATCTATGTTTACAGTATCTGACGTATCTTACAGAAAGATGTTACAACAAAAATCGAAAATTTTATAAATAATATTTTAATATGTATTATTTTCAATTAATTTTTTTCACGAAAACATACAATCTCATATCACTGTTTTAATTGGATGCAATCCTGCCAGTCGTGAATTTAATAAATTTATAATGAGTACTTATTAATATTTAGATGATGAATACAGAGTCATTTCAACAAAAGCTGTTTAAAGAACTAAACAATAAAGAATTTTTCCAACATGCTCATAATCATGTACAAACCTATTTAGATTCAGCAAAAGAGCGCGTTGTCTATCCACTAATTTCGGCTATTGAAAATCTTGATGTCTTTGATGAGCACATGCCTATTGATTCAAATGACGGAAAAGATATAATTGAATTACTCAGTACAGTGGGATCGCAGGGAACAATAAATACACTAAATGGTCGCTACTTTGGGTTTGTTACCGGCGCCTCATTGCCAGTTGGTATGGCGACCAAACATCTCACAACCTATTGGGATCAAAATTCTGCTTTACATGCGATGTCTCCAATAGCTTCAAGATTAGAAACAATCGTGGAAACCTGGTTAAAAGATATATTTCATCTCCCCAAAACTACAGTTGCAGGATTTGTAAGTGGAACATCAATGGCTAATTTTTGTGGCTTAGCTGCTGCACGTTATAGACTTCTTGAGCGCCAAGGATGGGACATTAATAAACAAGGATTGTCAAATGCGCCAACAATACGAATTGTAACAAGTAAGCAGGCGCATTCCACTGTTATCAAAACTATTTCGTTACTAGGTTTAGGCATAAATCAAATTGAATGGGTAGATGTTGATAATCAAGGTCGTATACGTCCAGATTTATTACCGAGTCTCGATAACAGCACAATCGTAATTTTACAGGCCGGAAACGTAAACAGCGGTGCATTTGATCCTTTCAAATTAATTTGTGAAAAAGCACGTAAGGTTAATGCATGGGTGCATATTGATGGTGCATTTGGGCTTTGGGCAGCAGCAACGAAAAAGTTCAAGTATCTCACAGATGGCATGAATATGGCACATTCATTTGCTGTCGATGCACATAAAACACTAAACACACCATATGATAGTGGGATCATTCTATGTAATGACCAAGAAGCATTAGCTGCATCATTACATATGGACGCCGGTTATATCATAAAAAGTTCTGCTAGAGATGGTATGTATTTTACGCCCGAAATGTCACGTCGAGCACGAATTTTTGAATTGTGGGCAACACTCAAATATTTAGGAAAAACTGGCATTAATGATCTTATTAATTTATTTCACGACAGAGCGCTACAATTTTCAAATGCCTTCAATGAAATTGAAGGTTTTGAAGTCATAAATGAAGTGCATTTTAATCAAGTGTTAGTGACGTGCAATGATGATGACCTTACAAGTAGGGTTCTTTCGATAATTCAAGAGGAAAGAACGTGTTGGGTGGGTGAATCACTTTGGAATAACAAACGAGTCATTCGTGTTAGTATTTGTGCTTGGACAACTACAAAAAAGGATGTTGAACTATCAATTTTATCTTTTAAAAAAGCCCTACGATTAAGTTTAAAAGAGTAAACTTCATTTTAAGGCATCAAACAAAACTTCAATTGGATGTTTAGCTAACTTACCTGTACCATCATAAATTTGATGTCTACAACTCGTTCCATTTGCAACAACAATAATTTCTGAGGATGCTTTTTTTAACTCGGGAAATAATACTTGATTTGCAATTTTTTGACTCAACTGGTAATGCTCTACTTCATAACCAAACGAACCCGCCATTCCGCAACAACCAGACTGTATTTCCGTCACTTTATAATTTTGTGGGAAATCTAATATTTTTTTTGTGAAATCAGTTGATGATAATGCCTTTTGATGGCAGTGTCCATGAAGCAACAAAGACTTTGACTCAGTATTAAAAGCGTCTAATTTAATGTTATTTGCTGTTATTTCATGGTATAAAAACTCTTCTATTAAAAAAACATGCTTACTTAATTCTAGTGCGTTTGACTTTAAAGATTTATCTACCAAATTAGGATATTCATCTCTGAAACTTAAAATTGCTGAAGGCTCAATACCAATTAACGGGACATCTTTTGTTATCAAAGAATTAAATAGTTCTACATTTGCGTTTGCTAGTACCCGAGCGTTATTTAGAAATCCTTTTGATATGTAGGCTCTGCCACTTTCATTGTGTTGAACCACCAAAACCTCAAATCCCAAATTATTTAAAAGCAGTACAGCTTTTTGACCAATATGGACATCGTAATAATTTGTGTATTCATCGCAAAACAAATAAACTTTCCTGTTATGTTTGGGCTGTTCATAATTTATAAACCATTTGTATAAAGTTTGCTTTTGCAATTCTGGAAGTGAACGATTCTTTGAAATTCCTGTAACTTTTTTGAACCAATTTTGACGCGCAAAGAAATTGTATAACTGTGGAATTTTTGAAACAACACTATTTATGCGTGCATTGCTTGCGATAAGTCTATCTCTTAAAGGTCTTCGATTACTTTTATAAAATTGAAATTGAAATTCCGCTTTTAATGTTGCCATATCTATATTCGAAGGACATTCAGACTTACAGCCTTTACAAGAAATACACAACTCCATAGCTTCTTTAATTTCTGGATGATTAAATGGGTTGGCTTTCGTATTTTGGGTTAAAAAGTCACGTAAAACATTTGCTCTA
>ENA-OWNS01000668-OWNS01000668.1-marine-metagenome-genome-assembly--contig:-NODE-668-length-15222-cov-2.639617_pt1 | contig 15222 bp, 17 predicted proteins | sample MGYA00238137_ERZ651772 | MGnify/ENA primary metagenome ERZ651772 (study PRJEB26903, sample SAMN06264699) | marine metagenome | isolation source: Columbia River Estuary | place: USA:Columbia River Estuary... | reverse complement strand
CTGTAAGACCCCGATTGACTAACCATTCTCGAAACTTCAAAGCATCCGCACGGGTATAATCCCCGAGACACTTATTACCGGCGATACCGATTAGGTAATTACAAGTACGACTAGCTGCAGCCTCAAAGGATTTTGGTCGGTTCTTACCCTTTAAATGAAGGTATAATTCTAAAGCCTGCAGTAAATCAGGCTGGCCAGTGCTATCTTTATTTGCATCAAAGAAAACCGCAGTGGATGGTTGTGTCACAAAATAATCAGCACCTGGTAGCGAGGTATGAGCCACCCTCAAAGAAGCCCAATATGCCTCTAACTTGGCTGCGGCCTGCTGGGCCTGTAATTTAGCCTGCCTGGCTGAAGTTGTACGGAGGCATTCAACGATCCTAAGCCGTGAATAATGATGGGCCAAGTCCTTGGGAACACGACGGGTAAAGTAGTAATAGCCGTCACGATTGAAGGTATAGGGTATAGAAATGGTCTGCATAATGGTCAGCAATCGACTGCGGCACGATGAGCGCCTTGGTTATAATACTGAGCATTATCTGATATTTAGACCCGAATATTACATCCGTCATTTAGTCTAAGTGGCGGACCGAGGAGGATTCGAACCCCCGACCCCCTGATTCGTAGTCAGGTACTCTATCCAGCTGAGCTATCGGTCCACTGATCGGGGAGATAGCGGGAGGTGGGCGCGGATGCAAGGGTAATATTTCGAAAACTTCAGTTGTTTGCTTTTGGCAACTCGATGGAAAATATACTGCCCTGCGCATCTGATTTTTCCAGGCTCAAACGTCCGCCGTGACCGCGGATCAACTCGGCACTAATGGCCAGGCCCAGACCAGAGCCACCTTTGGTTGTACCGCCTTGAAAGGCGGTAAACAGGTTATTTTTTGCCCGCTCGGGCAGACCCGGACCGTTGTCTTGCACTTTGATCCACCAATGCCCCTGCGCCTCTGCAGCACTCAAATCAATTTGCCCTTGCCCTGGCGTGGCCTCCAAGGCCTGGCGGGCATTCCGACACAGATTTGAAATCACCCGATAGAGTTGCTCAGGATCGGCCCACAGCTGCAGATCTTCGGCCACAGTGCGTGTGAATGTGATTTTGCCCTCGCTGGCCAATTGCTCTGCCTCGACCACATCCTCAAACAGGCGCGACAGCTTCAACCATTCGAGCTGAGGGGCAGACTCCTCGGCGCGCCCGTAGGCCAATGTCGTCTCACACAGGTGGATGGCCCGTGAAATCGATCGAACAAGTTTAGGTGCCAATCGTGCAACCGTGGGGTCTTCGCTGGCTTCAATGCGATCGGTAAACAATTGCGCCGAACTGAGGATGTTGCGCAGGTCATGGCTGATTTTTGCCACAGCGCCACCCAATTGCGCCAATCGCTCTTTTTGCTTCAAAGCACCTGTCAATTCAATTTGCATGGATTTCATCGCATCTTGGGCTTCGCGCAGCTCGCGGAGCCGAGCATTGGGCGCAATGATGCTGCGGGCATCTTCCGGCGCGTTGGCGTAGGACTGCATATGCGAAACCACTTGGCGCATCGGTAAGAGCAAGGCCTGCCGCACGGCCCAAAACAGCAGCACCGCTGTTAGGGCCGAAATCGCCGTTGACACCCAAAGCACTTGAATAGCATAGGCCACAAGCGCTTCATGCAGCCCGCGGGTGGACATGGTAATCTCAATCAAAAGCCCGGCCCGGCGTACCGGATCTCCCAGCACGCGAATGACTTGATCACTGGAATCGAACAGGGCGGCCAAACCGTCAACCACCAAGTCATAAGCAGAGGGATGCCGCAAATCAAAAGAGGAGACGACCGGCGCGGGAATAGGTGAAGACAGGACCAGCTGGCGCACCTCATTGCGCCGCAACACCACGTTATAGATTTCAGCTGTTTCTAAGAGCTCCGCCTCCAGATCCGAAGAGATCCGATCTTCCGCCTCAAGCGCCAAGGATGCGATTTGGGCGCGCTCCAGGCTTGCGCTCAAATAGTCTTGCCGAAAGCGCGCGACCGATGGCACGAGAATCAAAACTTCCGCCAGGACCACAAACAGCACTGTAAGGATAAAGAACCGTCCTGAAAGCGTTTAAAACATTCTATTGTGACCTGAGACTTTAAGGAATAAATCGCTGCACCAGGCCGACCAAGCGCCGAATGAACGGGCTTTCAAACAGCTTCGGCGAAAAATAGGCGCCGGCGACCCTTTTGTTGATCTCGCCCATGGTGGGATAGGGCAGGACCATAGCGGCAATCGCAGACATTTTTAGATTGTTGGCCACAGCCATTGCCCAGATCCCAATCAGCTCTCCGGCTCCAGCGCCGACGATGGAGGCACCAACGGGCCTTCCTTTGACCACCATGACTTTGATCAATCCCGTGGTCTTGCCGGTGGCAATTGCCCGGTCGCTGCCGCCAAAATCAAATCGGGCAACCTCCAAACGCGCGCCATATTTTTCACGCGCCTGCGCTTCGGTCAGCCCCACTTGCGCCAGCTCGGGATCAGTGTAGGTCGCCCAAGGAATGTGATCACTCTTCGCCTTGGCCGGCAGACCAAAGAGCATGGAGCGGATCACAACCCCGGCATGATACCCCGCCACATGGGTGAATTGCAGACCACCGGCCACATCGCCAATCGCATAGACCCGCCGGTTGCTGCTGCGCAGCCCCGCGTCCACCTTTATCCCACTTCGATCAAAGGCTATTCCAGCGGCTTCCAGATTGAGCCGCTCTATATTGACCTTGCGGCCCACGGCCATCAAAAGATGCGTCCCATGAAACTCACCGCCTGATGTGGACACGGTGACATCGCCGCCCGTGCCTGACACGCTTTGCGCTAAGGCCCCCTCGACAATCTCAATGCCTTCATCGCGCAGCTTCTGCACGAGGATCGCCGCCAATTCGGGATCATCCTTGGCAAAGACCTGTTGCCCTTCTATCACCGTCACCTTTGATCCAAGTCGACGGTGTGCCTGCGCCATCTCCATGCCAATGGGACCGCCGCCAATAATCAAGAGATGATCTGGCCGCGCGCGCAAATCGAATATTGTTTCATTTGTATAATATGGCACCTCGCTCAGGCCAGGGATGGGCGGCACGAAGGGGCTGGAGCCGGTGGCGATTACGATTCTGCGCGCGGTGATCACCCGCTCTCCTGCTTGGACCTCTGTGGGGGAGATAAAATGGCCATAATCCTCAATCACCGTCACGCCCAGGCCCTCAAACCGCGCCACGCTATCATGCGGTGCGATCTGGCCAATGACCGAGGCAACAAAATCTTTGGCCTTCCCATAACTGATCGTATTCTTCCCCGGCCCAACACCCATGGCGGCATTGCCTCCCTGCCCATGCGCCACAGCGGCAGCGGCCAACAGGGCTTTTGACGGCACACAGCCATAATTGAGGCAATCACCGCCCATCTTATGGCCCTCCAGCAACACAACCCGCGCGCCCATCTGCACCGCACCCGCCGCAACAGACAGGCCACCCGATCCGCCGCCAATCACCAAAACATCTGTTTCTATCCGCTCCATGCTCAAATCCCTTTCTTGCCGCGCAAGACCTTAAGCACGATCGGCAAGGCCGAGAGCAGGCAAAGGCCCAAAATTGGCAAAATAATTTGCGGCTCCCACACGATGGAGAGATCCGGTGTCTGCCCGCGCTCAAAAATATCGCCCAGCCCTGCGCCAATAGAGGTGAACACCAAAGCCCCTGGAAAAATGCCCAAAAAAGTTGAAATAACAAAGCGTCGCAGCGGCACATCGAGAAAACTTGGTACCAGATTGGCCAAAAAGAATGGCACCCCCGGAATCAAACGGATGAGAAATAACATGGACCATTGGTTCTCATCCACGCCGTCTTTGATCTTTTTAACCAAACCTTGAGAGTTTTCCAAAGTGGCGGCAAGCTTTGCGCCAAACCCCCAGCGCGCCGCCAAGAAAATTGCACTGGCTCCCAATGTTGCCCCTAACATATTGTACAAAACTCCTGGGAAGGTCGCGAATAAAAATCCACCCGTCAGGGACAGAATCAAACCTCCCGGCACGGAAAACGCCACAAACAACGTATAGACCAAAATGAAGACCAGAACCGCAGCCAGGTAATTGGCATCCCGAAATTCAATCAAAACAGCCCGATGCTCCCGCAGGCTGTCAAAGCTCAAATACCCTTGCAAAAAATAGGCGCCGGATGCCACAAACGCCAGCAACAAGATCGCGGCGCGATACTGCACCAATACACGAAAAACGGATGTGAAGAATGCCTGCATTATCAAATTCCTTATATATTCCCCTACACATGCCTGCCTAAAGAGGATTTTCCTACCCCACCTCACGCTTCATTGATCAGAATCAATAAATTGTTTCAGTGATTATAAACTTTCTAAAAGAATTTTGCCGAAAATAACGCATTGTCTGTTTGACTCGCCGACGATCAGGCCCTAAAGGCTGGGTCCTGAAATAGATGGCTTAGCAGTTGAGCTGATCCAACCGGAGACTTCGCGATGAAACGCACATTCCAACCATCGAACCTTGTTCGCAAACGCCGCCACGGTTTCCGTGCACGCATGGCCACAAAAGCTGGCCGCAAAATTTTGAATGCACGCCGCGCCCGTGGCCGGAAATCATTGAGCGCATAAGCGCCCTTCCAGTGATGTCTGAGTTTAACAACAGTAAGTCCGGCGATCATGGGTCGTCGGACTTATTGGTGTTGGAGCGTTTGAAACAACGCAAAGACTTTTTGCGGCTGGCCCATGCGAAACGGGTCCATTCCACAAGCTTCGTACTTCAGGCCCGTGATCGAGGCGATGCGCAGGTGCTGCGTGTAGGCTTCACCTGCTCCAAAAAAGTCGGCAATGCGGTGGCGCGCAATCGTGCAAAACGCCGGCTGCGCGAAATCGCCCGTCTGATTTTGCCACGGTTTGGTCAGGCCGGCCATGATTATGTGCTCATTGGCCGGGCCAATGTCACCGCCACCACCAAATTCAACGCGCTGCAAGACGAGCTCTTAGCTGCCTTGCGAAAGTTGCAAGGCAAGCCATGACGATCTTTGCCCATATCCTCGCCCTGCCCGTGCGGTTTTACCGGCTGTTTTTTAGCCCCTGGGTGGGATTTAATTGCCGGTATCAACCGACCTGCTCGGCCTATGCGCTTGAGGCGCTGGAAAAGCACGGCGCCTTCAAAGGCTCCACGTTGATCCTGCGGCGCTTGGGTCGATGTCACCCTTTTGGCGGCGATGGCTACGACCCGGTCCCCGGAAAACACCCCCCTAAATCGTGACCAAAAATCCACATGAGCGGGATATTTGGCCCAACCCTCTTGCCTGAGGGTGAGTGCCGTGCGTCGAAGGAACCACGCAACTCTCTGAAAGGGAGGTTAAAATAATGACAATTTTGAATTATATCTCTCGATGTGCGTATTGTGGCAATCAAGGCACTGCGTCCTAACGTATCTGTCACCGGGCTTCTTTTGCCCTCTGCCCCGCCCAAACTTTAGGGCCCAACCCTCATAATTCCATCCCATTTACAAGCCACCGGCCCTCGGCCGCGGCTGTCTATTTTACAATATTGAGCGTGGCTTCTGCCCGTTCAGGAGACATATCATGACACTTATTGAACGCGACCATCTCTTGGCGCACATACAAGATCTGATCAAAGACCATGGAACTTTTCGGGTCTTGTGCCAAATCCTCAAACTCAAATTGATGCAGCGCAGAACCAAGCGTGCAATGCGCTTGCCCACAAGCCCGCATATGCGCCGCAACATTGGGTTGCAACCAGAGCACAAACCGCCTGATCCATTCAAAATTCTTTTGTAGCTCGGCGGTCCCACCAGCAATTGCAACCCAGCAAAAGCTTGGGCATAAGGTGCGCATGTTCGACGATGACACAGAAATTCATCCCCTCTTTGAGGGCGCGCCAAAGACCACTGAGTTCAAAAAGCTCCGCAAGCGCCTGTTGCGCAACACCCGCGAAGCCATCGAACTTTATGGGATGATTGAGCCAGGCGCGCGCTGGCTGGTCTGCCTATCGGGCGGTAAAGACAGCTATACGCTCCTGGCGGTGCTCTATGAATTGAAATGGCGCGGCTTGCTGCCCGTTGACTTGATTGCCTGCAATCTCGACCAAGGTCAGCCGGGCTTTCCAGCAACCGTTTTGCCTGAGTTCCTTGAGCGCATGCAGGTGCCACATCGCATTGAATACCGCGACACCTATTCGGTTGTGATGGACAAAACACCGGCCGGGCGCACCTTTTGCGCGCTATGCTCCCGGTTGCGGCGCGCCAATCTGTATCGGATCGCCCGCGAGGAAGGCTGCTCCGCCATGGTCTTGGGCCATCACCGCGATGATATTTTAGAGACATTTTTCATGAACCTGTTTCACGGCGGCCGTTTGGCGACAATGCCGCCCAAGCTGGTCAATGAAGATAAAGATCTGTTTTTGTATCGCCCCCTTGCGCATGTCGCTGAACAAGATTGCGAGGCTTTTGCCAAAGCGATGAATTACCCGATCATTCCCTGTGATCTCTGCGGCAGCCAAGATGGGCTGCAGCGCCAACAGGTCAAGGCAATTTTGGATGGCTGGGAGGCCAATCATCCCGGGCGGCGCAATGTGCTGTTTCGCGCATTGACCAATGCCAGACCCTCTCATCTTCTTGACAGCAAGTTGTTTGATTTCCTTGGCCTGGCTCTCGATCCGCAGGGCGAGCGAAATCCGCCTGCTGATTAAGCCAATCGTTACCATTTGTCCGCTAACTGTCCTGACGACAATGAGGACGACCTGTGATCGCTTGGCAAAATCAAACCGCAGGCAGATTGCACAATGGCCTATTATGGGCCCTTGGTGCAATCTGTGGCATCGCTTTAACAGCCACCTTGGCGCGGATCTTCGCGCCGGAGGCTTGGCTATGGGGCGGGATTCTATGTGCCGCGATGGCTGCGCGCCTCCTTCGGGGGGCAGGCGCCAAAACATCGACCATCACCCCGCCCAGCGCGCCCGCCTCAAGCAAGAGCCATCTCGCCACCACGCAGGACCTCAAGTCCGCCTTCGATAATCGGGAGATTAGACCACATTTTCAACCACAGGTCAGCCTCAGCGATGGGCGGATCACCGGCATGGAGGCTTTGGCACGCTGGCACCATCCAAGCCAGGGCATGGTTCCACCGCTGGCATTTTTATCCTCCGTCGCTCAGGCTAAACTTTGGCATAAATTGACCGACACGATACTACACGACTCCCTAAGCACCACGCGCGATTTGGAAGACGCTGGAATTTTCGTCCCACAAGTCAGCGTCAATTTCGCACAATCGGATCTAGAGCATCCGCAGCTGGTCACCCGAATCCTATGGGCGCTGGACCAATTCGATCTGCAGCCAAACAGGCTCTCGGTAGAGGTGCTTGAAAGTGTCGTAGTGCAGGACGCGCAATCGCCCGTGCGCCACGCGGTCAATTCTCTGGCCAAGCTTGGATGTCACATTGATCTTGATGATTTTGGCACCGCGCAAAATCCATTCGACTCCCTACGCCAATTGAATATTGACCGAATGAAAATTGATCGCTCCTTTGTTTTCAACATCGATAAGGATCCCAAAAAGCAAGATATGCTCGCAGCTGTCGTTCTAATGGCCCAACGCCTAAATCTTGACACCATAGCCGAGGGCATTGAAACCGATGCGGAGCTGCGCGTCGTGTAAAAAATTGGCTGAGGCCATGCGCAGGGTTACGGAATCGGCAGGCCGATGCCCCTTGATCAATTGCAAAATTGGGCTTTGCAATACCAACAAGCGCCCCACCCGCACACATCACCCGCAAAATTGGCATAAAGGGCGCAAAAAGCCCAGAAATCCCCGAATCTACTTGACCTTTTGCCCTGCCGGCGGTTGAACCCCATGTAACCCGATATCGGGCAAATGACGCATGGTGGGCTCAAATGGACGATCAAAATAAAAACCTTCTCTTGGCCACAGGCCTTAGCTTTGCAGTGATGCTGGCCTGGTTCGCAATTGCGCCGCCGCAAACTGCGCCGTCGCCAGAGCAGGCCCAAACTGAAACCGCGCCCGTTGCCGCAACTGCCCCCGGCACAGCCGATGTCAATACAAATATCGCCTCCGGCAACGCGCAGGCCGTTGCAGAGGCCAGCCGCATCACGATCAGCACGCCGCGCCTCGAAGGCTCTCTATCGCTTCTCGCAGGCCGGATTGATGATTTACGCCTCAAAGACTACACCGAAACCATAAAAGAAGGGTCCGAAATTGTGACGCTTCTGTCACCCGAAGGCTCCGACAACGCCTATTACGGCATTAACGGTTGGGCCGCCGCCTCTGGCGTTGATCCTGCCGACGTGCCGGGCCCCACAACGCTTTGGTCCACCAAATCCACTCAACTGACCCCCACATCTCCCGTGACCCTGACCTGGGACAATGGCAAAGGCTTGGCCTTTCAGCGCGTGATATCGGTCGATGAGAATTTCATGTTCTCTGTCGAGCAAACCGTGCAAAACAACGGCTCGGCGGCCGTAGCGCTGGCCCCCTACGGTCAAATTGCCCGCCACGGCGAGCCGCCCAACCTCAAAGGCTTTTTTATTCTGCACGAGGGCATGGTGCGCATGTCCGACGGCGAATTGAACGAAACCAAATATGACAATATGCCCGAATTCGATATCAACCCCAAAGAACGCGCGCCGGCAGATGTCGTGCAAGTGGCCGAAGGCGGATGGATCGGCTTCACAGATCACTATTGGATGACCACAATCGTGCCGCAGGGCGCGTTCAAATCCGTGGCCAAATATGACATCAACAACGACGTCTATTTGACCGAAGCGGTACAGCCAACACAGACCATCGAAGCGGGCGCCTCAACCACCGTCACATCGCAGTTTTTCGCCGGCGCGAAAGAATGGGAAGTGATCCGCAGCTACCAAAAAGACAAGGGCGTGGATCGCTTCGTCGATAGCATCGACTGGGGTTGGTTCTACTTCTTGACCAAACCCATATTCTGGCTGCTGCATACGATGAACGGTTTCATCGGCAATATGGGCTGGTCAATCATCTGCTTGACCCTGGTGATCAAAGCGTTGCTTTTGCCCCTGGCTTATAAATCCTATGTCTCTATGGCGCGTATGAAAGAGCTGCAGCCAGAGATGGAAAAGCTGAAAGAACGCGCTGGTGATGACCGGCAAAAAATGCAGCAAGGCATGATGGAGCTTTATAAGAAGAATAAGGTCAACCCTGCCGCCGGCTGCCTGCCCATCCTGCCGCAGATCCCAATTTTCTTTTCGCTCTATAAAGTGATCTTCGTGACGCTGGAGTTGCGGCACGCCAGCTGGTTCGGCCCATTTCAGGATCTGTCCGCACCAGATCCAACCTCGATCATGAATCTGTTTGGCCTCCTGCCTTGGGGCGCGCCAGAGCCTGGATCCATCGTGGCCTTGATCTTGATTGGTATCTTGCCGCTCCTTTTGGGTATTTCCATGTGGATGCAGCAGAAACTCAATCCCGCGCCAACAGATCCAACACAGGCGATGATCTTCGCTTGGATGCCTTGGGTGTTTATGTTCATGCTTGGCGGCTTCGCCTCGGGTCTCGTGGTCTACTGGATTGCCAACAACACGATCACCTTCATTCAGCAATATTCGATTATGCGCAGCCAAGGGGTCAAACCAGACGTCTTTGGCAATATCACCAGCACCTTCAAGCGATCGAAAAAGAAGAGCTGATATGCCGCGCGTTACGGATATATTCCGCCACCCGCTGAAATCTCATGGGCGTGAGGCCTTACAGCGGGTGACATTGTCTCAGGGCGCGGCCATGCCCTGGGATCGCCATTGGGCAGTGGCGCATGAGGCCTCCAAAGCCGATGGCAGCGAATGGGCCGCCTGCGCCAATTTTTCCCGCGTCTCAAAAGCGCCTCTCCTCATGGCCATCACCGCGCGGCTCAATGAGGCAGATGAAAGCCTCACACTCTCGCACCCCAATCGCAAAGACTTCACCTTTCAACCCGATGATGAACGGCAGCTGTCAGGGTTTCTGGCTTGGGTCAAACCTCTGATGCCTGCGGATCGCGCGCAATCCGCGCGCATTCTTCGCCTCCCCGAGCGAGGCTTTACAGATTCCGACTTTCCATCCATCAGCATCAACAGCCACGCCTCCCTGCGCGCTTTGTCTGAGCATATAGGGCAGCCGCTGTCACAGCATAGATGGCGCGGCAACCTCTGGATTGACGGGCTGGATCCGTGGGTAGAACACAGCTGGCTTGAACAAAAGTTTCGCATTGGCAGCGTGGTATTGGAAGGCGTGGAGCCAATCGTGCGCTGCCTGGCGACGACCGCCAATCCAGACACAGGCCTGCGAGATGCCGATACGCTTGGCGCTTTGAAGGCTCTTTGCGGTCATCAGGATTTCGGTCTCTATGCCCGGGTAATCGAACCGGGCACACTCTCACTCGATGACACGTTGGAGCTGTTATGATCCTACCTTTCCCGATCGCGGAACCTGAAAGCGACGCTGCCGCCGAATTGGGGCGCAAACTGTTTTCCGGTCCAGTCGACTTTCTCAAGGGTGTGGTTGCCATGGATGGCCTGCCCGATGCCGATCGTGTCGAGGTTTGCTTTGCCGGGCGTTCAAATGTCGGCAAATCCAGCTTGATCAACGCGCTGACCAACCGCAAAGGCCTGGCACGCGCGTCAAATACGCCCGGGCGCACCCAAGAGATTAATTTCTTCGAACTGGGCGAGGCGCGCTATTTGGTCGATCTGCCGGGCTATGGCTACGCCAATGCACCGCTCGCCGTGGTTGAAAAATGGCAACGCCTTTTGAAAAACTACCTTTCTGGCCGCCCAAATTTGCGCCGCGCCTTTGTATTGATCGACAGCCGCCACGGAATAAAACCGGTGGATGAGGAGATCATGCAGCTCATGAACAGATCCGCCCTGACCTTTCAGGTGGTCATGACCAAAGCCGATAAGATCAAAGACCACGAACGAGACCGAGTATTGGAGCAAGTGCGCGGGAAACTGGCAAAGCACCCCGCCGCCTTTCCAGAGCTGATCCTGACAAGCTCAGAAAAAGGCGAGGGCATTGCCACATTGCGCGCGGTGATCTCCAGCTTAGAATAGCTGTCTGCCTGTAAAACACTCTTGGCACGACGGCTTGGAGCCACTACGCTTGCACCAGCCGCTTCAGACCAGATGCCACAGAAAGAACACCCCATGAAAAGCGAATGGTTAACCACCGCCAGCACCTTGTCGAAAGCCTTGCCTTATCTGCAGCGCTATGACGGTGCGACAGTGGTGATAAAATTTGGCGGCCATGCCATGGGCAGCGATGCGGCCATGGAGTCCTTTGCGCGTGATGTTGTTTTGATGCAGCAGGTGGGGGTGAACCCGGTGATTGTGCACGGCGGCGGGCCGATGATCAACGACATGCTCAAGCGCCTTGATATTCAATCCGACTTCGTCGACGGAAAACGCGTCACGGATGCGGCCACTATGGAAGTGGTTGAAATGGTCCTGTCAGGTCGTGTCAATAAGCGGATCGTGCAGGCCATCAACGCGCAGGGTGGACGTGCGGTTGGCCTATCGGGCAAGGACGCCAGTTTGATGACCTGCGATGTTGCAGATCCGAAATTGGGCCTGGTTGGCAAACCGCGTGACATTGATCCAACCGTGCTGAATACGCTTTTTGAGGCGGATATGATTCCGGTCATTGCCCCACTCGGCTCAGGCGATGCTGGCGAGACGTTTAACATCAACGGCGACACAGTCGCCGGCGCCATTGCCGCAGCACTCAAGGCTGATCGGCTTTTGCTTCTGACCGATGTCTCAGGCGTGAAAAATGCGGAGGGCGAAATTCTTACAGAATTGTCGCCAGACACCATCAAACAGTTGACCGCCAGCGGTGTGATTGCCGGCGGCATGATTCCAAAAACAGAAACCGCGCTGGAAGCGATTGCGGGCGGTGTCCGGGCGGTGGTGATCATCGATGGCCGCGCGCCGAATGCCTGTCTTTTGGAATTGTTCACGGACCATGGGGCCGGATCTTTGATCCGATCGCCCGATGCTCCCATTGGATCATAGAGAAGAGCGCGCAGATGTCCCAAGACGCCATAATGCGCCTCGCCATATTTCTTGGCCTATTTGCCATTTTAGCCGGCATTGAACATTTGGCCCCGCGCCGTCCTCGGCCGCAAAAAGCCCGGCGCTGGATCACCAATTGGATCTTTGTTGTGGTCGACACGCTCACCCTGCGCGCCCTTGCGGTGTTTCTTCCATTCGCAGCCGTTTTGGCGGCCGCCGATGCCAGCGCCCGGGGTTGGGGCCTCCTCAACCTTGTTGCCCTGCCCGGTTGGGTCGAGTTGGTGCTGGTCATCCTAGTTATGGATCTCGCGATCTGGCTGCAACATTTACTGAGCCATAAAATTCCGCTGCTCTGGCGCATTCACCGCGTGCATCACTCCGATATTGAATTTGATGTCACCACAGCGATCCGCTTTCACCCCGTGGAAATTGCCCTGTCGATGGGTTTCAAGATTGGCCTCGTATACTTGCTCGGCCCTGCGGCCTGGACTGTGGTGGTATTCGAAATTTTGCTCAATGGATCGGCCATGTTTAACCATGCCAACATCGCATTGCCAAAGAAATTGGATCGCGTCATTCGCAGTGTTTTGGTCACCCCTGACATGCACCGTATTCATCATTCGGTGCATCGCTTTGAGCACGATAGCAACTACGGATTTGCTCTATCTTGGTGGGACCGCCTATTTGGCACCTATACCCAGAGCCCGCAAGACGGCCATAGTCAGATGAAAATCGGCCTACAATGGCAAGATTTACGCCCCACACGTCTGATCTGGTCCTTGGCTCTGCCATTCTTTCGCAAATGACATATGACGACCTCCTCCGCAGGCTGCAGGCGGAGCAGCTGACAATCTTCGGAAGCTTGCGCGGCGCGCAGGGCACGATCCTATTGCTCGGGCCGCATGAGCCGGGGTTTTGGCCTGTGCTTTGTGACAGCCCCGAGTGGCAAGATCGTGCAGCAGATCCTGTGGACCGCTGGTCACGACGTGTGATCACAGGGTTGGCAGACAGGCTGGGAGCGCAGGTGCATTTTCCTTTTGGAGCAGAGCCGGCGCCGTTTCTGACGTGGGCTATGGCCAGTGATCGCGCCTGGGTCAGCCCCGTCGGCATGCTGGTGCAGGCGGAAGCCGGGCTTATGGTCTCCTATCGCGGCGCATTGGAACTTAATTGGCATATCGAAACGCCTGACGCCCCGCCCTGCCCCTGCACCGGATGCGCCAAGCCCTGCACCACCGCCTGCCCAGTGGGCGCGCTACAGGGCGCTCAATACGATGTTGAGGCCTGCAGATCCTATGTGCGGTCTGATCCAGCACAACGCTGCCTCACGCACGGCTGTCTGGCCCGGCGCGCTTGTCCGGTTAGTCAAACCTATGCGCGCGACGTGGAACAATCGGCCTACCACATGCGGGAGTTTTTGAATTGAAGCTCATATTAATGCGCCATACCCATGCCGACTGGGCCCCCGGGCAGGACGATCACGCCCGCCCACTCAGCCCACGGGGGCGAGATGAGGCGCGCCGGCTGGGCAATTGGCTCAAAAAATCCGGTCATCTGCCAAGTCATGCACTAGTTTCAGATGCCAAGCGCACAGGCCAAAGTTTTGCAGCGCTGGCGCTGAGCTGCCCGGCTGATGCACTGGCCGAGCTGTATTTGGCAGAGCCCGCATCTTTACGCGCGGCTATCAATGCCCAGCGCAACACGGACTGCCTGTTGCTGCTGGCGCATAATCCCGGCATCGCCGAATTGGCCAGCGCCCTGGTTCGAACACCACCGGCACATGCCGCTTTTTACACATATCCACCCGGCGCAACGCTTGTGCTAAACTGCGATCCCCAAGGCGGCGCAGCACAGCTCATGGACTTCACGACGCCAGCAGATCTTGCGCCATAAAAAAGGGCCCCGAAGGGCCCGATTTAAACTCTGATAGGCCCAAAAGACCGCTAGTGACCCAAAATTTGGCTCAAGAACAGTTTGGTGCGATCTGATTGGGGATTGTTGAAGAACTCTTCTGGCTCGTTTTGTTCGACGATTTGCCCCGCATCCATGAAAATGACCCGATTGGCCACCTGACGTGCAAACCCCATTTCATGGGTCACACAGAGCATGGTCATACCGTCTTCAGCCAGTTCAATCATCGTGTCCAACACCTCTTTGATCATCTCAGGATCAAGCGCAGAGGTGGGTTCATCAAAGAGCATAATTCGAGGCTTCATACACAAGGAGCGCGCAATGGCCACCCGCTGTTGTTGACCGCCCGAAAGCTGGCCCGGATATTTGTCAGCTTGCTCCGGAATTTTAACTTTCTCGAGAAAGTGCATCGCCGTTTCTTCGGCTTCTTTCTTGGGTGTCTTACGCACCCAAATTGGGGCCAAAGTGCAATTTTCCAAGATGGTCAGATGTGGAAACAGATTGAAGTGCTGGAAGCACATGCCAACTTCGGAGCGCACCTTATCAATGTTCTTCACATCCGAGGATAACAATGTTCCATCAACTGTGATGGATCCTTTTTGATGCTCTTCCAGAGCATTGATGCAACGAATGAGGGTGGATTTCCCGGAGCCGGACGGTCCGCAAATCACAATCCGCTCGCCACGCTGCACATCAAGATTGATGTCGCGTAGCACGTGGAATGTGCCATACCATTTATTCATGTTCTCGATTGAGATTGCGATCTCATCAGAAACTTTCATTTGGGCTTCAGACATTCTCAAAGCTCCCTTAGTGATGATCGGTTCGAAGCTGACGCTCCAACCATTGTGAATATTGTGAAATGCCGTAGCAGACGACGAAGAACAGCAAGATCGCGAAGAGATACAGCTCCCAATAAATCCCCGTCCAAGCCGTGGAGGAGGAAATAGGGCCCCGGATCATACCGACGAGATCAAACATTGAGATAACCGAGACCAAAGTCGTGTCTTTGAACAGCCCAACCGCTACGTTTACGATACCCGGAATGGAGATCTTGAGCGCCTGCGGCAGGATAATTAACCGCATCGCTTGCGGGTAATCCAGCCCCAGACTGTCAGCGGCCTCATACTGCCCACGCGGCAAGGCGGCAAAGCCCCCGCGCACCACCTCGGCCATATAGGCCGCGGCAAACAACGTTACCATGATGATAACCCTCAAGACGATGTCAAAATTCGTCCCCGGCGGCAGGA
>ENA-OWNS01000665-OWNS01000665.1-marine-metagenome-genome-assembly--contig:-NODE-665-length-15264-cov-5.087246_pt1 | contig 15264 bp, 13 predicted proteins | sample MGYA00238137_ERZ651772 | MGnify/ENA primary metagenome ERZ651772 (study PRJEB26903, sample SAMN06264699) | marine metagenome | isolation source: Columbia River Estuary | place: USA:Columbia River Estuary... | reverse complement strand
ATAATATTAAAAAGGTCGGCGTCATAGGCGCCGGAACGATGGGAGCTGGCATTGCCGGCCAGGTGGCAAATGCGGGCTTTGAGGTTTGGCTTCTAGACCTTCCCTCTGACGGTGAAAATGTAAACAGCCTAGCTGAAAGAGGACTGGAAAGACTCAAAGATCCTGACATGCCCGGCATTATGAGCAAAGAAGCCGAACAGCTTATAAATCTTGGAAACACCAGAGATCATTTTAATGAGCTAAAAGATTGTGACTGGATTGCTGAAGCTGTTGTGGAGAGACTTGACATCAAACAAGAGCTCTACAAAAAACTTAATGAAAACTGCAAAGACTCTGCCATAATTACCTCTAATACCTCTACTATTCCAATTAGTCTTTTGACCGAAGGCATGCCACAAAGCTTTTGTGAGCGCTTTGCCATAACTCATTTTTTTAATCCTGTTCGCTTTATGAGGCTTCTAGAGCTTGTTCGAGGTGATGTAACCAGACAAGATGTTATGGATACGCTTGATGTGTTTTGTGAAACGATGCTCGGAAAGGGGGTTGTTCCTTGCGCAGACACACCTGGCTTTCTTGCAAACAGAGTTGGCGTTTTTGCAATTCAGTGCGCCCTTCACAAAGCCTTTGAATACAGGCTTTCTCCAACAGAAGCGGATGCTTTTTTTGGAAGGCCGCTTGGCCTACCTAAAACTGGAGTATTCGGACTTTACGACTTAATTGGCATCGATCTTATGGCTGATGTGGCAAAGAGTCTTGAAAATATCTTGCCAGAAAATGATGCATTTCATAAATATGCGTCTCCAATAGAATTTGTCTCTAACATGATTGCCAATGATCAAACCGGAAATAAAAACGATCAGGGTTTTTATAAGCAGGTTGGTGCTAACAAAATGGTAATCGACTTGTCCAGTGGAAACTATGTTAATCATGAGCGATTAAAAACTCCACTACTAGATGAAGCTGAGAAATGTGGAGTAGCTGCAATTATCAGCGATGAAAGCGCCTATGGCCTCTTCATTTGGGATGTGCTCTCTGAGACTTTATGCTACGCTGCTTCATTAGTACCAGAGGTCACTGAAGACCTGACTCAAATTGATGACGCGATGAAGCTCGGCTATAACTGGGCCAAAGGGCCATTTGAGCTAATTGATGAAATTGGTATCGAGTATTTTGTCAGCAGACTTAAAAATAGTGATAAAAATGTGCCTGAATTCCTTCTAAATAGTACAAACAATAAATTTTATAACATCTCTAATTCAACCTTAAGTGCCTTGTCTGCCTCTGGTGGATTTAACCCAATTATCAGACCAAAAGGTGTGCTTAGATTTTCTGAGGCAAGGCAAACTTTAGTGCCAGTCAATTCAAATGAGTCTGCTAGTTGGTTTGAATATGAAGGTGCGGCCATAGTGGAATTCCACTCGAAAGTAAACGCACTTGACAGTCAAAGCTTAGACATGATTTCTGACGCCGTTGCTTCTTCTGAAAATAAAGGGCTGAGAGGTGTAATAGTTCACAATGACTTTCAACATTTTTCTTGTGGAGTTAGCCTGTGGAGTGTGAGAAACTGCTTTGAAAAAAATGATTTTGATGGACTTGATGTGTTTCTTGCCTACTTTCAAAACACGATGCTTCAAATGAGAGACTCGAAGCTTCCTGTTATTGCTGCGCCTGTTGGTATGTCTATCGGTGGTGGCTTTGAGGTTGTGTTACATGCAGATCATGTTGTAAGTCATGCGAATTCTGTGATGGGCCTTGTTGAGTCATTTGTTGGCGTTGTGCCGGCTGGTGGAGGCTGCAAAGAAATGCTTTATCGGTGGATAGAAAAATTAGATGACATTCAGAAAGGGTCCTGGAAGTCATTTATGAATATCGGTCTAGGCAGAAAAGCTAACTCGCCTCAAGAGGCCGGTACACTATCAATGCGAAGATCAAGTGACGTGTTTCAGATGAATCGTGATCGAATTTTAAATGTTGCTCTTTCATCACTTGATGACACAAAAAAAGCTAGTCAACGGAAGCCACTTGCCCTGTCAGGCGCTGAACACTTTCAAGAAATGCTAGAATGGTTAGAAGTTAACCACAAGAAAGAAATGCTCACACCACATGACGTCACTGTTGGAACCGAAATCGGACGGATAATGTCGGGCGGCGACTGTCCAGCTGGAACTATTTTTTCCGAACAGGAAATTTTAGATGCTGAGCGCTCTTCTTTTATCAAGCTTGCTCAAACTCAAGAAACTCAAGCAAGAATTATATCCATGTTAGATAATGGCATTACTCTGAGAAATTAACAGTTAAGACTATGAATAAAAATCCTGCTAATTTTGTACCCCTAACGCCTATCTCGTTTTTACATAGAACTGCAGATATCTATGGAGACCATCAGTCAGTCATATATGAAAAAAGGGCTTATACCTGGAGGGAGACTAGAGAAAGATGTGTGAGAATTGCCTCAAGTCTTAAGAACTTTGGTGTTAAACCAGGTGACACAGTTTCAGTACTGGCATTTAATACTCCAGAAATGTTTGAATCACATTTTTCAATTCCAATGACGGGCGCCATTCTAAACACGATAAATATCAGGCTTGATGCTCAAACTATCGCTTATATTTTTGATGACAGTAATGCAAAAATACTCTTTGTTGATAGGGAGCTTTTTAGTGTTGCCTCAGAGGCACTAGCTATAGCCTCAGTTAGTCCAAAAATAATTGTAATCAATGACTCTTATGCTTTTTCACAACCAGACATCTCTAGTGATACAATAGACTACGAATCTCTTGTTGACAATGGAGATCCTCTTTATAACTGGAAAATGCCCGGTGATGAGTGGAGCCCCCTTTCGCTTAGCTACACTTCTGGAACAACAGGAAAACCTAAAGGTGTCGTTTATCATCATCGTGGCTCATATTTAATGAGCATGGGCACTGTCGTTGGCTGGAATCTTCCTAGTCATCCCGTTTACTTATATTCCGTTCCATTATTTCACTGCAATGGCTGGGGACATGCTTGGACAATGGCCGCCCTCGCTGGAACTATTATTTGCCTTAGGTCTTTTGACCCTGAAAAAGTATTTAGTTTGCTAAACGAACACCGCGTAACTCATTTTGGCGGAGCTCCGATAATGCTCAATATGCTTGCCAATGCGCCTAAAGAGGTACAAAAATCATTTGAAAGAGAAATCCAAGTAATGACCGCAGGAGCCCCTCCGCCTGCGAAAGTTTTAGAAAGCATGATGGCGCTAGGATTTAATGTTATGCATGTATACGGCCTGACAGAAACGTATGGACACATCCTTCAGGCTGCGCCTCAGGCGTCTTGGCTTAATGAAAGCCCGGCGGAGCTTGCCAGGCTGAACTCAAGGCAAGGAGTTAGATTTCCGATGACTGAAGATGTTAGCGTCATCGATCAAGAGACTGGGGGGCGTGTTCCCCATGACGGGGAGGCAATTGGTGAAATTGTTATTCGCTGCAATACCTGCATGATGGGCTATTGGAACAACCCTAAAGCAACAGAGGAAGCATTTGCCGACGGCTGGTTTCATAGTGGCGACCTCGCAGTGATTCATAATGATGGCTACATACAAATTAAGGACAGATCAAAAGATATTATCATATCGGGCGGCGAGAACATTTCTTCTGTGGAGGTCGAAAATGTCCTTTACCAGCATTCGTCAGTTGGGGAGGCTGCAGTTGTTGCAATGCCAGACGAAACCTGGGGAGAGGTGCCCTGTGCATTTGTCGAGCTTAAAACCAATCAATATGCGTCTGAAGCTGAACTTATCACTTTTTGCAAGGATAATATGGCCAAATTTAAAAGACCAAAAAAGGTTATTTTTGGTCCGCTTCCAAAAACTGCAACGGGAAAAATTCAGAAACACGAACTAAGGGCGGTCATTAAAACACTGGGAGAAGTGTAATGTCAAACTATACTGCTCCCATCGAGGACATGAGCTTTGTATTGAAAGAAGTTGTAGAGATTGAAAAGCTTTGCAGTGAAACTGGGCTTGATAGCTCCACAGTTGACATCCTTGATGCTGTTTTAGATGCTGCTGGTAAGCTTGCCAAAGAAGAAATAGAGCCAATCAATAAGTCTGGCGACTCAGAAGGTCTAAAGATAGATGACTCAGGAAAAGTCACAACTGCAGCCGGCTTTAAGAAAGCCTACCGACACTTTGTTGAAGGAGGCTGGGGATCATTGCAATTCTCCCCTAACTACGGAGGCCAAGGCGTCCCATTTGTTGTCGCTGCAAGTGTTCAAGAAATGTGGCATTCTGCCAATATGTCATGGGGCCTATGTCCTCTTCTTACACAAGGAGCAGTTGAGGCAATCACACTCAATGCAACTGAAGACCTCAAACAGCGCTACCTTCCAAAACTGATCTCTGGAGAATGGAGTGGCACAATGAACCTTACGGAGGGAGATGCTGGAACAGATGTTGGCTCACTTAAAACACGCGCAACTCCCAATGGAGACCACTATTTAATTCGTGGTCAGAAAATTTATATCACCTGGGGTGAGCACGACATGGCAGAGAATATCATACACTTGGTATTGGCTCGCCTGCCAGATGCCCCAGCGGGAATTAAGGGTATTTCATTATTTTTGGTGCCAAAGATACTTGTCAATGATGATGACACTCTTGGAAAGCCAAATGACTTAAAAGCGCTATCAATCGAACACAAAATTGGCATTCATGCCTGCCCAACATGTGTCATGAGCTATGGGGAAGAAAGAGGCGCGACTGGTTATCTGGTTGGTGAAGAAAATCGAGGCATTCAGTGCATGTTCACAATGATGAACAACGCAAGGCTTACTGTTGGACTCCAAGGTGTGTCAGTTTCTGAACGTGCATACCAGCAAGCACTTAGTTTTTGTAACGAGCGTGTTCAAGGCGTTGCCCCCGGCTTCAAAGAGCCTGGCCCAATTATTAGGCATCCAGATGTTCAAAGAATGTTGGCCAACATGAAGTCAATCACACAGGCCTCACGTGTCTTAACATATGCTGCTTGTGCAGAAGTTGACTACTCTTTAAGCAGCCTTCCACTCAAGAGCCTAGAAAAACACAAAAGGAGGCTTGGACTATTGACTCCGATTGTGAAGGGCTGGTGCACAGAGACCGCACAGGAGGTAGCCTCTGTAAGCCTACAGTGCCACGGAGGAATGGGCTATGTTGAGGAAACCGGCATTGCTCAAATCCTCAGAGACGCGCGAATTTTGCCAATTTATGAGGGGACAAATGGCGTTCAAGCGATGGACCTTGTGGGCAGAAAGATTATTAGTGATGGTGGGCTTGGCGCCAGAGAGTTAATTACTGAGATGCATGAATGTGCTAAAAATTCAGCAATATCAGAGTTAGTTTCTGCCTCTCAGTTAAAACGCTTTTCAAGCTCTGTTTACGACCTTGACAACACTATTTCAATTATTCAAAATCACTCAGACAATAAAGAGCTTGTTGGAAAAATTGCCTTTGATACGCTCATGATGGCAGGAACCATTTCGGCATCTTGGCAGATGCTATTAAGCCTTGAGAGAGCATCAAATGCACTTAATAATAATACATCTTCAGTTGGCTTTTTAAAAGAAAAGACTGACACTGTAAAGCATTTTATAGACTTTATCTTGCCCCGATATCTCTCGAACTTTACAACAATAGCTGCAAGCACCGAGTAATTATTAATAGCAAGACTATTGCAATACTATTGCATTTACGTTATATTATTCTGTTTTAATCAAACAGGGTCTCATATGTTTAAACTCAGCCTCCTATCTTTACTATTAGTGTCTTCATTCGCAAGCGCAGAAGAGACACGACGTGCTGACGCACATGCCCACGGACTCAACAATTTATCAATGGTAATCAGTCAAAATCAAGTTGCTATTACTTATGAAATGCCTATAGTTCAATTGTTTGATGAGCATGACGAGCTAACCGTATCAGATGAATTACTAGCTGAATTTCAAAATTATTCGCAATTATTTGCATTTCCTAAAGGCGCCAATTGTGACTTAGTTTCATTTGAATCTGGTCTTCACGCCGTCTCAACAGAAGGAGGCCACAAAGATGTCGAATTATCATATGAGTTTTCTTGCAATGAGCCAAGCCAATTAAAGAGCATTACAGTTAGTGCATTTAATCGCTTCAGCGAACTAGAATCATTAAACTTTGAAGCCGTAATAAACAATAAAGCGCTAACAAAAAGCCTAAAATCAGGTGTCGATAAAGTAATATTTTAAATGAGGATCTGATGTTAGAAGCGCTAGGTCTGGAATACCATTATCAGCACGGTAAAAAAATTGTATTTCCAGAAATAGAGATTGAAAGGGGACAGCGATTATTGATTAGTGGCTTTTCAGGTTGTGGCAAGACTACCCTCCTCAGCCTGATTGCTGGAGCCTTAAAACTTCAAGCTGGCGATATTAAGTTTGATGGCATTAATTACTCTACAATGTCCTCCCTGCTTTTGGATAAATTTAGGGCAGATCACATTGGCTATATTTTTCAAACACTTAACCTTATTCCATTTTTAAGTGTTTCGGAAAATATAGCTTTGGGCATTAGATTCTCTCAATCTAGAAAATCTAGGGTTGACAACTTAAATCAAGAAATTGAAAGACTTGTTGATTCATTGGGACTTGAGAAAGAAGCATTAAACACACCAGTAAGCCGCTTAAGTGTTGGACAGCAACAAAGAGTTGCAGCTGCCAGGGCTCTTCTTGGCAAACCAGATTTAATTCTTGCTGATGAGCCAACATCTGCCCTTGACTCTGATACAACTAAAAAATTTTTACACGAAGTCATGGAAACTTTTGACTCGACCAAACAGGCAATAATTATGGTAAGTCATGACGCCTCAATTGCACCCTACTTTGACACTGTCGTAGATTTGAATAAATACTATGCTTAGTCTTTTGCTTAAATCAATGCGTTCAAGAATTATTCCGACATCACTTGTGACGATATGTTTGATGGCTTCAATGGTTCTGCTATTAAGCATAGAGCGAATTCAACAGGGCACAGAAGAAGGCTTTAATCAAAGCATTTCAGGTGTTGATGCAATTATCGGACCTAGGTCTAGTTCGCTTGAATTAGTTTTATATACAGTTTTTCATCTTGGGCGGCCAACAAACAACATCACAACAAAGACTATAAATGATATCAAGCTGAGAAATGATATAAGTTGGCTAGTTCCAATTGCGCTAGGCGATAGTCATAGAGGGTTTAGGGTTGTGGCAACTCAACCAAACTACTTTGAACACATTAAATACGGAAACAGCCAATCATTGACTTTTTTGAATGGGGCAGCATTTACTGAACTATCAGAAGCAGTCTTGGGGTCTGATATTGCTGAAAGACTTAATTATAATGTCGGATCAGAAATTCAAATCACCCATGGCTCAGTTGAGTCAATAGGCAGCAAACATGATGACTTTTCATTCAAAGTTACTGGAGTTCTAAATAAAACAGGAGCCCCAATTGACCAAGCTATTTTCCTGGATCTAAGGGGCTATGAGCTGCTTCACCTTGGGTGGATGAGCGGAAAAAAAGTATTCAGCCTTAATGATATTGACTTGTCGTCTCTTCCAGCTGATGCTTTAGACCCAAAAACAGTTACAGCTGCCTTTGTTGGCCTCAAATCAAAGATAACTTTATTTAACTTTAGCAAGAGTATCAGAGAATACCCAAAGGAGGCCATATCTGCTGTAATCCCCGGAATAGCGTTGTCAGAACTTTGGTCAATTGTTGGGTTAGTTGATAAAGGGTTTCAGCTTCTAAGCTGGATTATTATTGCAATCAGCCTCATTGCAATGGTCACTTTAATTATTGCCAGTTTGGATAACCGCAAACAGGAAATGACAATTTATAGGGCCAATGGGGCTTCACCAAAATTTTTAGCCATAATGGTAATATGTGAATCCCTTGTAATTGGACTGATAGCAATTATTGGTGCAATTATTCTTGTAACAATTGTCACTTATTTTGCAACTGCCCAATTAAACCTTGCTTTGGGTATTTCGCCTTCTTTTATGTGGATTAGCATAGATGAAATTAAAGTTTTTAGCTTTATTTTATTGGCCGGAGCATTAAGCAGCCTGATTCCAGCGATCATGGTTTTTAGAAAAAATTTACATCAAACATTAAGCTAAATGACAAAAAAAATAATAACTACCGCTTTACTTTTTTTCTCAATAAGCTCTTTTGCCATAGTTGTTAGTGATGAGTACTTATCTACAATAGAAGAAAACTGGTTGAGCCTTGAGCCAGCAGATGCTTATGACTTTATTCCTGAAGACTTATCCTATGAAACATATAGCAGCCCTGAATTTCAAGCCAAATTAGAAGAGGCCGGAACAAAACTTAAAGACTCTTTAGAGGGCGCAGATATTGTCCTTGCTGGCTTCATGGTTCCAATTGAATATGATGGGTCTGACGTCAGCAGGTTTTTACTTGTTCCTGAATCTGGCCAATGTATTCATGTGCCTCCGCCGCCCTTAAATCAAACCCTGCTTGTTGATATGACAATTAACCCAACAAAGTTTCGTGATTTATACATGCCAATAATCGTTTATGGGAGAATATCTGTAGGATCGAAAAGCTTTGATATTGCTGATAGTGGATATACCATTATTGATGCAACTGTTGAAACGCTTCATTTTAATGGTGAGGAATATAGCTATACCACAGAGGACCCTCATGATAAGTAAGGCACAATTAATATCTAAATGTTTAGAGTCAAGAAAAAGTGCTACGCCCCAAAGAATGTCAATAATTGATGAACTATGTTCAGCTAGAAAAAATCTTTCTGCATATGACCTAAGGGACTCTTTAAATGATAAAGGTAGTTCATTTAATATTAGTACAATTTATAGAGTACTAGACTTTTGGATTGATGTGGGTGTTGTTCATAAGCTGGACTCAAGCAATACTTTTCTGGTTTGCAATGATAGCCACACCAATCACTTTCACGTCTTGCTTCACTGCACAAGTTGCAAGTCTGTAGAAGAATCTTGCAAGGTTTCAGCAATGCTTTCATTGCCCAAAAGCAATAAGTTCAAAGTTAGTGATGGTCAGGCCGTTGAGCTTAATGGTCTTTGCAAAAACTGCAAGTAGCTCTACTTTATTCTCACCATTAGTTCGTTTTTTCGGAACATTGGCAGCACATAAGGCGCATTAAATTGTGCCACCATAAAACCACCCTGTATTTCAATATTGTTAAGTTGTAGCAGTTTTACAAATTTTTTTTGAAAGGTCTTGCTTCTCGCTTCGGTTGCCCACCCCCCAAAAGCCATAACGGCAACCTTACCTAAGGCTTCTTTTTTGATAGATACATTGTTTGTATTGGCCTTAGGAAGGTCTTTCATAGAATGCTCTCTAGGCATCACAAAAGAAACATTATAAGTTTCTAGGCCCTCTGAAGGGCAATCAGAAATGACTGGCGCGGTCATTGCAATTTTCATCTCTTTATCGTTGCCGCCAAAAATATAACTAGCCACCCTTCTGAAGCCAGAAGATGTTGAGCTTTTGTAGTCAGCCTGAACTGACGTTGTGGCGATTATCATTTCACTATATTGACGAGTTTCAAAACCGTCGTGCATAGTGACTACTTCATATTGTGGGGTTTCAAGAGCCATATTTTTATCAACTATTTATTGTTTTTTTCCAAAAAAAGGAATCAGTATGGGGGTTTTGTTTTTGTATTCAACATAGCCTTTGTCGTGACCCCATTTTTTTTCAGCTTTATCCTCTAAAAAAGGAAGGCCGCTTATTTTTGTTAACAAAAGAAACACAAAAACTGGGGAAATAAGGGTTACAAACTGCCAGCCAGAGAGAAGCGGCAACGAGATAATTGCAATGCCCGTCCACAGAACAATTTCTCCAAAATAGTTTGGATGGCGAGAGATCGACCAAAGGCCTTGAGTAATAAATTTATCCCTATTTTCAGGCAACTCACTAAAGGCCTTTTTTTGTCTATCCGCAACTGCCTCAAAAGCAAAGCCTAGAACCCAAAGAATGGCGCCTAACAAGAAAAACACGCCAAGCGGCTCCTGAGGATTCAATGCTATAATAGTAATCGCATTTACCGTTGTTAAGAAAACCCATAGGGCTGAGAGGGTCCAGGTCATTAGAAACTTTGGCAATGACTTTTTGATCTCTCTAAACCTTTTATCTTCTCCGCTTTTAACTATTCTTTTATAGAGAAATACTCCAAGCCTTAGCGTCCAAATTGATACAAAAATAGCCACAATAGTCGAGCGAACTGATGCCTGGTAGCCTGAACTCAAAAGCGCAAACATTGCAGCAGAGGTGATAAGAAGTGTTGCAATCATACCTGTAAAGTCAAAATATTTTTCCGAGCTAGTAACCAGAGAAGGCGCTGCAACTATCCAGTGGACAGTGAAACTCACGCTCGCACACAAAAGAATGACAGGCACTCCATAAAGAAATACTCCTTCCACTGTAGCTGAGATTGCAACAAAGCAGGCAGTTAAAATACAGGCGATAATGGTGGTCAAGTCTTTTATCATTATGGCTTCTCAAAAAGGTAGTGAGAAACGCCCCATTCAGCGCCTCGGTTAAAACCAAAAAGAACTTCGCATGACATGAAAAAGATGCGCCATCTTTGTAGCCATAAGCCAGCGTCTTTCTCTCCATATGTTTTTTTAAACAATTCTAAAACTTCGGCCTTGTTTTGGTCCATCTTTTGAAGCCAAGACAATGAAGTTCTTTCATAGTGAACACCGCTAACCCTCCAATCTTCTTCTATTTTCATTTGTTCAGGAAAACTCATAAGGAGCCTATGAGAGGGCATTTGACCCCCGCTAAAAAATTCCCTCGCCATCCAATCTCCATCATCATTATCTTCAAATGGATAGGCAACCTTTTGATGGGAGAATATATGCACAAACAACTTGCCGTCACTTTTAAGCCAAGTATTAACCCTTCCAAGCAATTTTTCATAGTTACGCATGTGCTCAAACATTTCGATAGAGACGACTCTATTAAATATTTTTTTCGTTTCAAAGTCATTCATGTCGGCAGTAATAACCTCAACATTTTTTAAATTAAGCTTGCCACATCTTGCCTCGATAAATTGCCTCTGGTCAGTCGAGTTACTCACCGCAGTAATCTTGCTTGTTGGAAAATGCTCTGCCATAAAAAGAGTTAAAGAGCCCCAGCCACAGCCGAGCTCTAAAATATCGTGGCCATCAACTAAGTCCGCCCTTTCACAGGTCAAATTAAGCATCGCATTTTCAGATTGGTCTAAAGTTGAAACACCTTCCGGCCAAAAACCTGAGCTATACTTTAACTTTTTTCCCAGTACTAGCTCAAATAATCTTGGTGGAACTTCATAGTGTTGTTCGTTTGCTTTTTCTGGAACAAGTGCAATTGGACTCTCTTTTAAAACGTCAATCCACGTTGCGTGTTTTTTTTCCATTTCATCTTCGCTAGAGCTTGTAGCTTCAGCCAAGCGCTGACTACAGAGGCGCTTAATTCCAAACCTAATTAATGTATCTGGCAATAGCCCTTTTTCTGCAAGTTTTATTAATAAAGTAATCATAAACTAGTAATTAATTTGAGTATTTTTTGAGTCTGGCTTGGCAAATACAAGCTGAAAATCACCAATTAAATTTTCAAGAAACCCCGCCTCACAGTAGACCAGATAAAAGCTCCATATCCTTGTGAATGATTCTGAAAACCCAAGCTCTTTAACTTGAGGCAGAGCTTTTTGAAAATCTTCTCGCCAAATTTCAAGCGTTTTGGCATAGTGTTGTGTTATGTCTTCAGAGTCTATCATGACCATATCAGTTTTTTCTTTAATGGCATTAAGTATTTGTGGCATCGCGACAAGACATGACCCTGGAAATATATATTTTCTTATAAAGTCTACAGAGTTTTTGTAGTCGTCAAAATTAGGGTCGTTGTAGGTAATTCCTTGAAGCACCATGAGTCCATTTTTTTTCAACAACGAAGAGGCTTTTTCAAAAAAACCAGGAACATACTCTGCACCAACAGCCTCAATCATTTCGATAGAGACTACCTTATCAAAAGCACCTTCAAGTTCACGATAGTCCTTACTAAGAAGTGTTATCTTGTCGCTCAACCCCTCATTGGAAATCAGCTCAGAAGCATATTGAAACTGGTTATCAGAAATGGTTGTGGTTGTGACTTTGCAACCATAGTTTTTCGCGGCATGTACTGCGAAGCTGCCCCAGCCCGTTCCAATTTCAAGAACATTATCTTTGTTTGAAAGATTGAGCTTTCTGCAAATTCTGTCTATTTTTTCAACTGAAGCGTCCTGCATGCTTGACTCTTTTCTTGAAAATATCCCGCTTGAATAAGTCATTGTAGGGTCAAGCCATAGTTTATAGAAATCATTGCTCAAATCATAATGTGCCAAGATATTATTCTTGCTTCCTTGCAGGGTGTTTTGTCTTTGCTTATGAATAAATTTTGTAATTGGGTTGGTCAATCTTGCTAGTCCTGACTCCAAACCAAGCAAGGTATTTTTGTTTTTTATGATAAGCTGAATGAGGGTCACAAGGTTCTTTGAGCTCCAGTATCCGGCAGTGTAGGCCTCCGCTGCACCGTTCGTGCCTCCGCTTCCCAAAAACACGTAAAACTCTTGGGAGTAGACCTCAAGCTCGGCTTTAAATGCAGAGCCAGCGATGCCAAAAATATGTTTTTTGGCCCCATCAATAATGGTTAGCTCTCCGTTATTAATGCCTTTTAGTTTTCTAAATAAGATGCTTTTAAAAAAAGACGTCATTCGAGTGCCCTTTTGCATTTTTTGAATACTGTTGGCCAGGCTGTCAACAGAAATCTGATCTTTAGTTTGTTTTTCTTTAGTCATAATTTATCTGGATGTGTGAAAAATGGCGCTCTTCTAATCAAAAGCATCAGAGCCTGCCAATGTATTCTATAAACCACTAACAATGTTGCAAGTGGGAACCTAAGAATGGCTTTGAGCAAACCCTTGTTACTAAAGGTGCGCCTTGTTAGATTGAGCGCAACATTAAATACTTTTTCTCCATCTATATAATTTTTCATTACTACATTTAGGGTTTCTTCTGGATTAGAAAAAAACCACTCATAATCGTGCTCCATCCCCCAAAAAGGGCTTACGTGGAACTGTTTTTTTGGGGTTGCAGTAAAGCTCATCTGCTTGTCCGCTTCTAATTGCTCATGTATCACGTAAGAATGTCTTTCTTTCCATGGAGTGTTTGTAACCTCGGCCATTATAGCCTCAACTTTTTTGTCTTTCTCGTCGAAACAATAGTAGAAGCTGACTGGATTAAAGCAATGACCAAAGTATCTTAAATGTGTGAGCAGTCTTATTGGGCCTTTAAACTGTTTTCCCGTTTTTTTAAAAAGGGTTTTTCTAACTGCGCTTTCAAGCTCTATTGAAGGGTTCCCATGATAATCTTTCCTTCTAAATGAGACAATTGCCGGCTTGTTGATATTCCACAATAAAGACGGCCTCATAGTTGAGGCCAAGGTAGATATATCAATATATGCCATGAAAATAGGGTACTTAAAAAAACGATTGAACGGGGTGTGTCGATGATGACTAATGGTACCCCAGTATAGGTGGTGCTTTTTAGAAAGACTCATAACGACACCCCGAAGGCATTGCAAACGTCTAGGGCGCTATTAACTCCGTCTTCATGAAACCCGTTGCCCCAGTATGCGCCACAATAAAATGTATTATTAGCCCCGCTAATCTGCTTTTTTTTCTTCTGCGCATGGACTCCATCGACTGTAAAAAGAGGGTGGCGGTATTCAATCTTTTTAATTATTTTAGAGGGGTCAATCTCACCACTACTATTAAGCGTTACCAAGAAGTCTGGCTTAGTGTTTAGTGACTGTAATATATTCATATTATAGGTGAGTGTTACTGGCTTGCTTTGATCTCCACTTAACAAGTAATTCCAGCTCGACCAGGTTGTTTTATTTTTTGGCATTAGCGAGGTGTCGGTATGTAATATGGCTGTGTTTTTTTGATAATGCAGCGCGCCTAAGATTGATGACTCATTTTCACTTGGGTCTATCAGCAAAGCCAAAGCCTGGTCACTGTGCGTAGCAAATATAACTTTATCGAACTGCTGAGGCTCTTGGTCATTGTCGCAATAAACCTTAATGCCGGCAGAATCTCGCAAGACTTTTTTAACGGGCGAAGAGAGTAATATTTTCTCATTAAAGCCCTCAACCATCTTTTGGACGTAGGACTTTGAACCACCCTTAATTACAAACCACTGGGGTCGCTTGAAAATTTGGAGCAGCCCATGGTTTTTAAAAAAACGAATATAAAAAACAGCGGGTATTTCTGTTGTTTTTTTGGCAGATGTGGACCAAATTGCCGCTCCCATCGGAATAATATAGTTCTCAACAAAGTGGTTGCTAAAGTTGTGCGTCTTTAAGAAATCACTAATAGTTATTGACTCATCAACTACTGCAAGCTCTTTAACTGCCAGTCGATTAAAGCGGAGAACGTCTCTGAGCATTATCAGAAATGAAGCCTTAAATAAATTTTGTCTTTGGGCAAAAACCGTATTCAAAGAGCCGCCTGAGTACTCAAGATTTTTAGCTGGTGCTTTTACACTGAAGCCCATTGAGGTTTTTCGAACCTCAACTTTTAGTTTCTGCAAAAGCCTTATAAAGTTTGGATAGGTTTTTTCATTATAAACAATAAAGCCTGAATCCACATTCCAGCTCTTGTCATTCAGTTTAATTTCATGTGTATGGGTATGCCCGCCAACGTAATCGTTTGCTTCAAAAACAGTTATATCGTGTTCCTTGTGTAACAGATAAGCCGCGGTCAAGCCGGATATTCCGCTTCCAATAATAGCAACCTTCATAGCATAAAATCAAATATGTAATATAAAGCCTCCCCTTATTTAGGCCTGCCAACTATCATAACCAATAATTAGCAATAGTGTTTTGTAAAAGACACAATTATATAGTGTGTTTTTTTACAGTGTTCTGTTTATGGGTATAAGCTTAGGGCTTGTTTCTGACAGTCGAACATTGCCAAATAGTCTTTGCTTATTTCAAAAAAATATGGGATAATTGTCGCCTTTCAGCAATTTGGCTGGAAATGGTCTGGTTTTGTAATAACAAGACTAGTAATTTAACGTATCACACAGAGCCCCAATATCAGTCAGGGTGCCCTTTAAAAGGGGTTGGCTGATAGGCAATGTGGAAGTCTTAACCCAGGAGAAATGTATGGCGAAAGCGTCAATGAAAAAAATGTTAGAGGCCGGTGT